>ERZ777011.93-NODE-93-length-134391-cov-68.258576_pt1 | contig 134391 bp, 109 predicted proteins | sample MGYA00374964_ERZ777011 | MGnify/ENA primary metagenome ERZ777011 (study PRJEB29310, sample SAMD00008975) | mouse gut metagenome | study: EMG produced TPA metagenomics assembly of the Metagenome analysis of fecal microbiota from mouse which was promoted... | reverse complement strand
ATCTCTTCGTAAGAGATAGACATATTTTACACACTGAAAAAACGCGCCATACAACCTATACATTATTATATAACCGAGTGCTACGGGAAACGCTCCGATATACTAAAAGCCGGCCTATACTCCATAAAGATTGCCATATGATACTTCGGGTGAGAAAAATTTAGTAATTTTGCAAAAAATATAATCAATCAAACCAATATGAACGAATTAGCCAAGACATACAGCCCTGCCGAAGTTGAGGACAAGTGGTACAGCTATTGGATGGAGCACGACCTGTTCAAGTCGGTGCCCGACGACAGAGAGCCCTATACAATCGTAATTCCGCCGCCAAATGTGACCGGTATATTGCACATGGGCCATATGCTCAACAATACCATACAGGACATACTTATACGCCGAGCCAGAACCGAAGGCAAAAACGCGCTGTGGGTACCCGGTACCGACCATGCAGCCATAGCGACCGAGGCTAAAGTCGTGGCTAAACTTGCCACCGAGGGCATCAAGAAAAGCGACCTCACACGCGAAGAATTTCTAAAACACGCTTGGGAATGGAAAGAAAAGTATGGCGGCACTATACTTGAGCAGCTCAAGAAGCTCGGTGCGTCATGCGACTGGAGCCGCACCGCCTTCACAATGGATGACATTCGCTCGAAAAGCGTCATAAAAGTATTCTGCGAGCTATACCGCAAAGGCTTGATATACCGCGGAAAGCGCATGGTCAACTGGGACCCGAAAGCATGTACCGCCCTCAGCGACATAGAGGTCATATACAAGGAAGAGCACAGCAAGCTGTACTACCTCCGTTATAAGATAGTGGGAGAAGAGGGCTATGCCATCGTGGCCACTACCCGCCCCGAGACAATCATGGGCGACACAGCCATGTGCATAAACCCCAACGACCCCAAGAACACCCACCTCAAAGGCAAGCGTGTCATCGTGCCCCTCGTAAACCGCGAGATACCCGTAATCGAAGATGACTACGTAGACATCGAGTTCGGTACGGGCTGTCTTAAAGTGACCCCGGCCCACGACATGAACGACAACATGCTCGGAGCAAAGCACAATCTTGAGACGATAGACATATTCAATGACAACGGCACCATAAGCGAAGCCGCAGGCATGTACGTAGGCATGGACCGCTTCGCCGTACGCGAACAGATAGCCAAAGACCTGCAGGCAGCCGGACTCATAGAAAAAATAGAGGACTACGAGAACAAGGTAGGCTACTCGGAGCGCAATATCGACACCGCCACCGAGCCCCGACTCTCCGACCAGTGGTTCCTGAAGATGGACGACATATCGCGTCCGGCCCACAAAGCGGTCATGGACGACATAATAAAATTTGTCCCCGAAAAATTCAAGAACACCTACAATACTTGGATGACCGAGATAAAGGACTGGTGCATATCGCGACAACTGTGGTGGGGTCACCGAATCCCGGCCTACTACCTGCCCGATGGCTCGTTTGTCGTGGCCGAGACTCCCGAAAAAGCCCTTGAGGAAGCCATGAGCGTCACCGGCAACTCCAAGCTTACCCTCGATGACCTCCGTCAGGACGAAGACTGCCTCGACACATGGTTCTCGTCATGGCTGTGGCCCATATCGCTCTTCAACGGCATTCTCGATCCCGACAACGAGGAGTTGAAATACTACTATCCCACCACCACTCTCGTCACCGGACCCGACATAATATTCTTCTGGGTTGCGAGAATGATCATAGCAGGATATGAATTTGTCGGCGACAAACCGTTTAAAAACGTCTACTTTACCGGTATAGTACGCGATAAAATAGGCCGCAAGATGTCGAAGCAATTCGGCAACTCCCCCGACCCGCTGCAGCTGATAGACACATACGGAGCCGACGGAGTGCGCATGGGCATGATGCTTGCCGCCCCGGCAGGCAACGACGTTCTGTATGATGACAAACTATGTGAGCAAGGCCGCAATTTCTGCAACAAGATATGGAATGCATTCCGCCTCGTAAAAGGCTGGGATGTCGTCGACGGAGAGCAGCCCGAAAGCGCGTCAATAGCTATAAAATGGTTCCAAGCACGACTCGACGCCACAATGTGCGAGGTCAAAGACCTGTTTGACAAATTCAGATTGTCGGAAGCGCTTATGGCCATATACCGCCTGTTCTGGGACGAGTTTTCATCATGGTATCTTGAAATGGTAAAGCCGGCCTACGGAAGCCCCGTCGACAAATCGACCTACGAGGCCACACTCCGGTACTTCGACACACTCCTGCGCCTGCTCCATCCGTTTATGCCATTCATCACGGAGGAACTCTGGCAACATCTGCAGCAACGCGCCGAAGGCGAGTCGATCATGTACGCCGCACTGCCTGAAGTAAAGAATGTAGACAGCGATATGGTGGACGCCATGAACCAAGCCAAAGAAGTAGTGATAGGAGTACGTGGAGTAAGAGCCGCTAAAAACATATCGCCGCGCGAGACTCTCCACCTGAATGTCATCGGACAATGGTCCAATGACTTTGATGCCGTCATAACCAAACTGGCAAACCTGTCAGGCATATCGGGCAATGCGGAAAAAGACGCGGCTGCCGCCTCGTTTATGGTTGGCACGACCGAGTTCAACATCCCTGTCACCACCAACATAGACGTCGAGGCCGAACTCGCCCGCCTCAACAAAGACCTTGACTACTACAAAGGCTTCTTGGCCTCGGTAATGAAGAAACTCGGCAACGAGCGCTTCGTCAACAATGCTCCCGAAGCGGTAGTAGCCGCCGAACGCCACAAACAGCACGACGCAGAGTCAAAAATATCGACAATAGAAGCTACAATAAAAGCCCTGACCGGCAAATAAAGAGCTTTATCCATAATAAAAAAAATGGCGGCCGGTTGGTCGCCATTTTTTTATTCAAGTATTTTGAGGACTGAAATCGCGGGGCAGCTTCAGCATTAAATGCAACGGACTGGCAGTTTAACAACCTTATTTTTATCGCCCCTGCGGTAGAGCGCCGTCCACGGGTCAAACACCGATTGCGGTCATCGTCCTACAGAGCGTATCTTGTCGCGCAAGTAGTTATTGAACTCCGAAGCGTCCAGAAGCTCCTCAACGGTGAGATGCATACGGTAACGCCAGTAATGACGCGGATTGGCCGGGATGTTGATCAGCTCGTCATGAGGATTCTCACGACGCAGACTGCCGTTGATCGACAACCAGTCCTGCAACGGGAATATGGCCAACATAGAGGGCGACTGAAGGTTGAGAGTTATGATCTTATCGCATATCCACGGCTCGGCATAGTGAGGAGCCGCTCCGCCTTCATGCAGTATGTTGTTGTAATAGTGCTGGGTCACATCGCGATTCTCCTCCCACCACTGCCTTATGCCACCCATGTCATGGGTCGAGGTTGTACATACCGACAGGTAGGGATACGTCCAAGTATTGCCGAATTCAGCCGCCGGGTCCTTAGGCATACGCTGTATCTCAAGCGACAGCATCTGAAGCTTGTTCATGACGGCGGGAACACAATCGGGTATCATACCGAGGTCCTCGGCACATGTGAGCATCGAGGTCGAGTCAAGAAGCGGAGGCAACTTCCACATAGCTTTGCCATACCAGAAGTCGTTATGACGATGATAGTAGAAGTCATTGTACAATCGGTTGAAGCACCAGCGCTCATAGTCGGTCAACGAACGATAGATGTACGTGAACTGCGCCGAGATACGCGGATGATACTTACCTTTTTCATACGGGTCCTCGATAAAGAGCACCTCGTCAATGAGCCCCATAAGCGCATTGCACAGCTTGTCGTTTTTATCACACTTCTCCTCTCCGGCGAAATAGTCGGCGATCTTACGCTGCGTGTCAAACTCAGGACGCAGTTTAAACCGTCCGTAACCGACGTTTATCAAGAACCTGCGCTTGGCCTCCTCCGTGTATTCCCCGAAGAAGTCGTAGAGGAAGTAGTCCATTATAAACGGGGTGGTCTGAAGGTCGATGTCAAGCCAGAAATCATAGTTGTTGCGCAATTCATCGGGCGTATACGGCAATGCCGGATTAAATACACCGAGAAGGCCGTGTACGGCATCCATAGGTATCTGCCATATGCGGAAAAATCCGAGCACATGGTCTATGCGGTAGGCGTCGAAGTACTCGGCCATCTTGCGGAAGCGCGCTTTCCACCATGCAAAACCGTCCTTGCTCATCTCCTCCCAATTGTAGGTCGGGAAGCCCCAGTTCTGTCCCAACACAGAAAAATCATCGGGCGGCGCACCCGCCTGACAGTCCATGTTAAACAACCGCGGATTGATCCACGCATCGGCCGAGTCACGCGATATGCCTATAGGTATATCGCCTTTGAAAGCCACACCATGCTCGCCCGCATAGCGATGCACCTCGCGCATCTGCTTGTCAAGATGATACTGTACATAGTATACATAGTTGATTTCATCAAGGTTCTCCTCTACAAACCGTTCAACCTTATCAGCGTCATAGACAGCATATTCACCCCACCGGTCAAACTGCGCCGTACCGTTTTTGTCACGCAACAGACAGAAAGCCGCATAAGGCTTCAGCCACGACTCGTTGTTGTTGACAAACTCCTTAAACTCAAGAGTTCCGAGTGTCTTGGCACCCTCCTGCTTGAAAATCTCGCGGGCAAACTCGTTTTTGGCATTGTTGACACGCTCGTAATCGACTGCCGGCAGAGCATTAAGTTCCTTTGCAAGGTCGTCGAAATAGCGCTGGCGCCCTTCATCGTCAAGACGTCCGAGTTCACTAAGACGAAGAAACATAGGATGAAGCGCAAACGTAGAATTGGCCTTGTACGGATACGAATCGGTCCATGTATGGGTCATCGTGGTGTCGTTGATGGGAAGTATCTGAAGAAACTTCTGTCCGGTAGCTACAGCCCAGTCCACCATCAGCTTCAAGTCATAGAAGTCGCCGACACCGAAGTCGTCATTGGACCTCACGGAGAATACCGGTATGGCAACACCGGCTCCGCGCCATGCGGGGCGCGAATTATTAAGCCTTAATCCGCTTATCACCAAAGCCGAGCTCTTATGCTCCGGCATTATATTCATGACTCTGTTGTCGCCGTTCTCCCATGACAGTAGCTGCAGGGAGTCCTTTTTCAAAATCACGAATTTATATCTGAAGGGCAGGTCAAGCTCTTTCAAATCGATGGTGACACTCCACTGAGGGAAGTTGCAGTCATTCATAACGACAGCATGGGAAGGATCCCACTCGCCAAGCGCTATATTGTCACCGCATATGGCAAGTACCTCGTCCGACCCCACCATCGGGGCATCGACATTTATAGTCAATGTACCGCCGTGTATCGACAAGGGAGCGTCGCGATGGTCGCGGCGGTTCATGCAATCGACAAACACCGACGAGTAGTAGGGCTTGTCATAAGGCTGGTCCTGCCACCGGTCATAGATTTCATAGGCACTTACATCATAGCCCGGCACAAAACGATGGGCACAGCCCCACTCATGGCGCACGTAACCGTTCTCGTGGCGCACCAAGTAGCGATAATCGAACGCGGGAGTACCTTCGGGTACATCGACTGACAAAGTCCATACACCCACTCCGTCGAGTTCCATTTTAACGGCATTGCTCTCGTCGCCTCCGCCCAACTGCGGGATAGATGCCACGATGTATACCGACTCGCCCCAGTTTGTGCGATAGTCAATATTGAAGTTCAGCTTCATGTTTATTTGGTATTAAGTTTTTAAAATCGCTATATATAATAATGTATCACAGTGCCGTAAAGTTACTTATTTTTACAAAAAAAACGGCCGTTTTCGCATTTTTTTTATCGAAACGGCCGTTTTTAGGTATTTATCTTATATTTATCCGCACTTCGAGGTGCCGCAGGAAGTACATATCAGACATCCTTCCTGATAAATAAGGGTCTCGTTGCCACAGTTGGGACACTTCTGTCCGCTGGCTTTTGTACCGTTGGGCAGATACTTCTTCAAAGCACGCTCAACACCCATCTTCCATGTATTGATCGACTGACTGTCAAGCTCAAGACCGCTTACAAGCTTCAGTACCTGATCTATAGGCATACCGTAACGCAACACTCCCGATATAAGCTTGGCGTAATTCCAGTACTCGGGATTGAACTTGTCGGAAAGTCCTTCGATAGTGGTCTTGTAGCCGCGCTTGTTTATGAACTGGAAGTCATAGCGCTTGTTGCCCTGCTCGTCGATAGCCTTGATGATTTTTCCGTGGGTCACGCTCTTCGGACAGAATATGCCGTCCTCATCATCGGCAAGACCGGTAAATATCTCATAGGGTTGTCCGTCGACAAGACCGACAAATGCAATCCACTTCTCCTTGTTGTTCTGGAAGCGTACCACATCGGCCTCAAGCTCAATAGGACGTTTGAGCACATGGGCCTCTGAAATCTTAACCTTGTCGGCAGGAGCCTTTTTCTCCAACGACACAAGCACTCCCGAACGTGAGCCGTCGCGGTATACTGTACATCCTTTACAGCCCGACTTCCATGCCTCGACATAGAGTCTGTTGACAAGCTCCTCGGAGACATCGGACGGCAGATTGATAGTGACCGATATCGAGTGGTCGACCCACTTCTGCACACGGCCCTGCATCTTGACCTTTTCCAGCCAGTCAACGTCATTGGACGTAGCCTTGAAGTAAGGCGACCGGGCTATAAGTTCGTCAAGCTCTTCCTGTGTATAACGGTCTTTTTTATCGATGCCGCATACCTCCATCCAAGTCACGAACTTAGGATGATATACCACATACTCCTCAAATGCATCGCCGGTGTCATCGACATAATCCACCCTTACATCGGGGTCATTGGGATTAACCTTGCGGCGGCGCTTATAGACCGGAAGAAATACAGGCTCTATGCCTGAAGTAGTACGGGTCATAAGACTCGTTGTGCCGGTAGGAGCTATAGTCAGACACGCTATATTGCGACGACCGTATTTCACCATGTCGTCATACAATTGCGGATCAGCCTCCTTGATACGGTTTATATAGGGGTTCGATACCTCACGGGCAGCATCAAATATCTCAAACGCGCCTCGCTCACGGGCCATCTCCACCGACGAGCGGTAAGCGGCCAGTGCAAGCGTCTTGTGTACCTTTTCGGAAAAATCGGTGGCCTCGGGGGTTCCGTAACGCAGCCCGAGCGCGGCAAGCATGTCGCCCTCGGCGGTAGTGCCGACACCTGTACGGCGTCCTTTAAGAGTCTTGGCCTTTATCTTCTCCCACAGATGACGTTCGGTACGCTTGACTTCGTCCAGCTCCGGATCCTCATCAACCTTGGCTATGATCGTATCTATTTTCTCCATCTCAAGATCGATGATGTCATCCATGATACGCTGAGCCTTCATGACATGCTCGCGGAAAAGCTCGAAATCAAAATAAGCTTCGGGAGTGAACGGATTCACCACATAGCTGTACAGATTTATAGCCAGCAAGCGGCAACTGTCATATGGACACAGAGGTATCTCGCCGCACGGATTGGTCGAGATAGTGCGGAAACCGAGGTCGGCGTAGCAGTCAGGCACTGACTCGCGTGTCACGGTGTCCCAGAACAGCACACCGGGCTCTGCCGACTTCCATGCGTTATGCACGATCTTGCCCCACAAGGCGGAGGCATCTATATCTTTCTTGACAAGCGGCTCACCGTCACCTGTCACAGGATAGGTCTGTGTATATTTACGACCTTCCGTGGCCGCTTTCATAAAATCATCATCGATACGCACCGACACATTGGCTCCGGTCACCTTGCCCTCGGTCATCTTTGCATCGATAAACGACTCACTGTCGGGATGCTTAATGCTGACCGTCATCATGAGCGCTCCGCGGCGCCCATCCTGCGCCACCTCACGTGTAGAGTTGGAGTAACGCTCCATAAAAGGAACAAGGCCGGTCGATGTCAACGCCGAGTTTTTAACCGGAGTACCCTTCGGTCTGATATGGCTGAGGTCATGCCCTACTCCGCCACGACGCTTCATGAGCTGCACCTGTTCTTCGTCGATTTTCATTATACCGCCGTAAGAGTCGGGATTACCGTCAAGTCCTATGACAAAACAATTGCTCAACGAACCCACTTGATAATCATTTCCAATACCCGACATAGGGCTGCCTTGCGGCACGATATACCTGAACCCGCGCATGAGTTCAAATACATCCTCCTCGCTCATCGGCGAAGGATAGCGGTTTTCAATACGTGCTATTTCACGGGCTATGCGGTGATGCATGTCATCGGGAGTCTTTTCATAAAGATTTCCGAATGAATCCTTAAGGGCGTACTTGGTAACCCATACCCTCGCAGCCAACTCGTCACCGTCAAAATACTGCAACGAAGCCTCCTGAGCCTCGTCGTAAGTGTAAGTTTTAGTTTCCACGAAAAACAATGATTTAATTACTTATGCAAATCTACACACACTTGTCCGAAAAAACAAGATTAAGACGTTTTAAGTTATCAACAATTTTTGTTTTGGAAAACTTCAGCCCAACAACCTCCACCTGCACCGCTTAATTATCAACATATTAACATTCAAAAACGGGAAACTTCACGTCAAATCAAACCGCACAATGTTGTCACTCGGCAAAATCTGTCCAAGTTTCGGCAACAATGTTTTTCATGCATTTTGGAATTTACACAATATTGTCGTATTTTCGTAATCGAATAATAACATATAGCATATGAATATAGACCGATATTTTTCAACAAGGCGCACAGTACGCCGATATACGGAACAGGAAGTTGACGACAACCTGCTGACCCGTCTTATCGAAGAAGCCACCCATGCTCCCAATACCGGAAACATGCAATTATACTCCGTTATCGTCACACGCTCCGAAGAAGGCAAGCGTGCGTTGGCCCCGCTGCACTTCAACCAGCCGTCCGCGACCGGATGCAGTGTTTTGCTCACATTCTGCATAGATATAAACCGCTTCAACCGCTGGTGCGAGATCAACCGTGCCGATGCAGGCTTCAACAACATGCAGATGCTTATGGCCGCAGCCATAGACACATCGCTCTTTGCACAGCAGTTCAACACTCTGGCCGAAATACACGGACTCGGGTGCTGCTATCTCGGCACAACCGCCTACAACGCCCCGCAGATAGCCGAAGTCCTGCATCTGCCCGACGGAGTCGTACCGCTCACTACCCTCACTGTAGGATACCCCGACGGAGAGTCACCGGCTTCTGACCGGCTTCCGGTAAGCGGCATAATACATGACGAACATTATCACGACTACTCCGACGCAGACATCAACAGCCTGTATGCTGAAAAGGAAGCTCTCGAAGAGAGCGCACGCTTCATAGCCGAAAACGGCAAAGACACGCTGGCGCAGGTATACGCGGAAGTAAGATACCCGCGCGCGACAAACACCCAGTTTTCAGAAAGCCTCAACGAGTATCTCGACAAGACATTTTTCAAATAAGACCCGCACACGGTATGAATCAGAAAGAGCGGCACGCAATTCAACGTGCCGCTCTTTTCATATGGGTTCTTATACGGTTTTACTTGGCAATTTCCGGATCCATTATAAATACGCGGTAGTTGTTCTGCTTCATGAACTCCTTCATGTAGGCTTTCACGTCATCGGGGGTGATGGCGTTGATTTCATCGACCGCATTGGTGAAAGTATTCACAGGCAGAATGGCATATCCCTCCATCGCGCCTTCCCATGCGGTATTCTTCTTAAGGTTGGCGGTGGCATCCTTAACCATATACTCCTTGACCTTGTTAAGCTCCTCGGCGGTAATATTGGATGTCATGTCGTCAAACTGTCCGGCTATAATCTCAAGAACCTTGTCTTTCATCTCGGGCTTCATCGGGAATACCGACTCGATAACGGCGTTGTAGCCGGTGTCGCCGATACGTGACAGAGCGCCGCTGGCATTGATTGAGTAAACCGCGCCTTCGTCCTCACGTACAATCTTCACGAGACGTGCCGAAAGTATCTGTGCGGCCATAGAAGCCAGTTTATGGTTCTTTGACGAGTAAGGCATTTCGGCGCATGCTATGACAGCCGCAAATGTCTGCGGGGTATCCATCTTCTGAGTCACCTGCTCTGTAGCCGAACCGGTCTTAAGACCAAGGCCGACAGTGGTTATCTTCTTGTCGGCGACAGCCTTTCCGGGTATCGAGGCTATGTACTGCTCTACCAGCGGCTTGAGGGTCTCTACATCGACATTTCCTACGAAGTAGAATGTGTACTCACCGGCATTGGCAAGCTGCGACTTGACGATATTGAGTATGTTGTCGCGGTTGGCGTTCTTGATTGTGTTGACATCGAGAGCGTAGTGGCGCGGCGAGTTCTGAAGCGCTTCCATAAGACGTTTCGAGAACTGGAACTGCGGATTAGCCTCCTGATTCTGATAGTAGCCCGTATACAGGTTCTGAGTGGCCTCAAATTCAGCCGCATCAAGGTTGAAGCCTGTAAAGGTCATGTAGATAAGCTCCATAAGAGTGGGTATATCTTTGGGCACGGCTCTTCCCGAAAGCGAACGGTCATAGTCTGACAGACTCACGTTGACCGACGCCTGCTTTCCGGCCATATACTTCTGGAGGTCGGCAGAGGTGTAGCTTCCGAGTCCCGTAGAGGTCAGCGCCACGGGCAGATAACGCAGGTCAAGATCATACTCGCTTCCATAACCCGATGTGCCGCCCTTGGCGACAGCTCCGAATATAACTTCGTCATCCTTGAAGTCAGTGTGCTTGACAACGACTTTAGCGCCGTTGGAGAGTGTCCATACAATAGCGCCGAATTCTTTGTCGTCAGCGGTGCTCACGATTGTGCCGGGCTTGGGCAGATTGGCGATGAGCGGCTCGCTCTTCACATCGTCGACATAGGCCTCGATGTTTTCAGCGGCGACTTTCTTCATGGCCTCGGCAAGCTGTGCCTCGGTAGGAATGACAAACTCGCCGTTGTCAGGCAACATGGCCAACACCACAACGTTGCTGTCGGGCATAAGCTCAGCCATTGCCATATTAAGAGCCTCAACGGGTATCTGGTTGGCAAGCATGCTCATTATCTGATACTCGTTTTCTATGCCGGGTATGGGTTCGTTGTCGATAAAGTTGCGCACATAGCCCTGCACCAGCGAAGTGGAGGTAGCCGAGTTGCGGTTCTTATAACGGTTCTCAAGCTGCGACAGATATTCGCTGCGAGCACGTCCGTATTCCGAAGCCGTGAAGCCGCCTCTCTGTGCACGCAGGCCCTCGCGATATATAGCCTCAAACGTAGGCATCAGGTCATTGCCTTTGGGTATACCCAAAAGATTGAAAGCATCTTTGGTCTTGGCAAGCAGATCGCCGTCATTGGCCGAAGCCATGGCAAACGGCGCATCGGGCTTCGACATCATGTCATTGAAGCGCGCACGGAGCATGCTCTCGATCATGTCTATGGCATAAAGCTCCACAAGATAGTCAAGATTGCCTTTCAGTGAGTCGGGACGGATATCGCTGCGGAACATTATCTGCACAATGGCAAGATCCTGCTCCTTGTCCTTGCCTATCGCAAAGATAGGTTCCTTGTTGTCGCCGACGGGGAAGTACTTGCGCTCTTTCGGGTTTTCAGGCATCTTTATGTCAGAGAATATCTCTTTTATCTTTGCCTCGATGCGGTCGACATCTATGTCACCTACCACGATGATGCCCTGCTGGTCGGGACGGTACCATGTCTCGTAATAGTCACGCAGAGCCTGATGGGGGAAGTTGTCGACAACCTCCATAGTGCCGATAGGCAGACGGTAGGCATACTTGCTGTCAGGATACATCACAGGCAGCAGAGCCTCAAGTATGCGCTGCTGGCCTACATTGGTGCTGCGCCACTCTTCATGAATCACGGCGCGCTCTTTGTCAATCTCCTCGCCGTCGAGCAGAAGTCCGTCGGCCCAGTCATGCAGTATAAGCAGACAAGAGTCCTGCACCGACTCGCGGGCGGTGGGCACTTCACATATATTATATACAGTCTCGTCGACAGAGGTGTAGGCATTAAGGTTGCGGCCGAATTTCACGCCCACGGTCTCAAGCCACGACACAATCTCGTTGCCGGGGAAGTTCTTGGTACCGTTGAAACACATGTGTTCAAGGAAGTGAGCGAGTCCGCGCTGATTGTCTTCTTCAAGAATTGACCCTACTTTCTGTGCGATGTAATAGTCGGCCTGATTCTTAGGATACTCATTGTGACGGATGTAATACGTCAGGCCATTGTCAAGACGCCCTATCCTCACGTTCGGATCGACCGGAATCGGGGGCATCTGCTGTGCCATGACAGGCACAGATGCCGCTGCCATCAAAACCAAAAGCAGCAGCAATCGATTAAAATACTTTCTCATTGTTAAATATGACTATGATTCTTATGTACAGTTTTGACTATACGGGCACAAATTTAATAAAACTTTTCAATAATAGCCACATCACACAGAAGTAATACGCTTGTACTCAAAAGATATTTCGTCAGAATAGTGAAAGCTGGACAGGGGCCGACGGCGCCGGCGACATGATAAACGAACGGTTCTGGCTCCACCCCTGACTGCGGTTGCGCATATGCAGAGTGACAAGTCCGATGCATCCCGAGGTGGCGCGACGCACATGGCTGATGATGTCGCTGAACGAAGCGAGTCCGCTAAACCTGAATGTTGCTATCTGACGTCCGCGCTGCATGAGCGTGGCATAAATAACGTCGGTTGTGTTGATAGTTCCCATATCTGATCTGCCTAAAATTTACATGGCAAATGTAGCACCGCATATGGGCAATAACTAAGCACACCAATGTTAAACAACCATAATATACGGATATAAAAAAGCGGATGCCGCCGGCATCCGCCTATATCTACAGACAGGCTGTACGGGTCATGTCAGCCTTTTATCATGGCTTCGAGCTTTGACAGGTCATCACGAAGAGCGGTCTCCATCGACAGGCGCTCTTCGATATTACGGCACGCATGAAGCACAGTGGCATGGCTGCGCGACAGACGCGTGCCTATGGCGGTCACCGGCATCTTGGCATCGCGCCGGGCGAGAAACATCACCATCTGACGGGCATCGGAAATCTCGCGTTTACGACACTTGGCAAATATGGCATCGGGATCTATGTGATAGTAATCGCTGACACACTGGGTTATCATCTCGAAGTTCACGGGCTTCTTATGAACCTTGACGGCATTGCCGAGCACCGTGCGGGCCAGATCGATGGTTACCTTGCAGTTAAGTATCGTGGCATGCGCCAGAAGCGACACCATTATGCCCTCAAGCTCACGAATGCTGTCGGTGACATTGGCGGCTATGTACTCAAGCACTTCGTCGGGAATGTCAAGACCGTCCTGAGCGGCCTTGCGCGCGAGCACCTCACGCCGCAAGTCGATATCGGGTTTTTCAAGTTCGACGGTCATACCCGACTTGAACCTCGACAGCAGACGCTCGTGCATATCCTTCATATCGGCCGGCGCACAATCGCTCGACATTATTATCTGCCTCTGGTTATGGTGCAGATGGTTGAATATGTGGAAAAAAGCGTTCTGTGTCTTCGGTTTGTGCATCAGGTCCTGAATGTCATCGATAATAAGCACATCGATCGACTGATAGAAATTGATGAACTCATTGACCCTGCTCGGAGTGGCCGTAGAAGCTGCGGTGTACTGGTTCTCAAAAAGCCGTGCCGACAGATAAAGCACACGTGCCGACTCGTCACGCTCCTTTATGCCTATGCCTATGGCCTGTATGAGGTGGGTCTTTCCCACTCCGGTAGGACCGAAAACAAACATGGGGTTAAACGTCTTGCACTTGGGGTCGGAAGCAATGGCCATGCCTATCGAGCGGGCTATCTTGTTGGACGGGCTCGCACAATAGTTTTCAAAAGTGTTTTTGGGGTTTAGACGTGAATCGAACTCTTCAACTACATCGGTCACGAAAGGATTGCCGACATGGGGCTTTACCGCCACGCTGGGTTTGGCGCTGTTGATGGTTACCGACGACTGCGGGTCGGCACCTACCTGATTGTATACATACTCAAGCTTTACGTCCTTGCCGTAGACATGGCGAAGCGCAAAGAAAAACAATCGGGCATAGCGCTCTTCGAGCTGCTCGACGAAGAAAAATGTAGGCACTTTAAGCCGGAGTTTCGTACCGTCGAAACTCAGAGATGTAATAGGCTTAAACCATGCGTCAAATTGAGCGGCCGGGAGGTTGTCCTGTATTTTTTTCAGACACTTCTCCCATAGCTCCTGTTGAGGTTCGTTCATGAAGTCTGTAAATTAGGCATTGCTTAGTACATGCAAATTTCCCCAACTTTTTTCTGAAAAACAATGCGAAAAATATTTGGATTTTATAATCATATTACAACCCATCTGTCTTTCAGCCGATTATGAACGCACTAACTTTTACGCCGTAAAAGGAGTGCGACAATTTGCCACTTCACTATCTGTCAGCCGATTAACTCCGACGCCAATATCATCGCGTCATGCCGGCATTTTCTGTGAAACCCCTGTATCAGTCAGAGATGCGCCATATGTAAGGTGTGGAACAAACCACCGAAAAAGTTATCAACTATTTAGAACCGGTCTAAATAACGAAAAAAACGATGTCAAAATACCTTTATCGGCGGAATGTAACGTTTGGGATTTTTCTGAAAGTCGCCGAGTATGGAGTCAATACCGAGTGTTATGCCGTCGATGCGGTCGTAGAGCGCACGGTCATTCAACAAAAGTCCGAGAGTATTGTCGGTCCTTGTAAGCTGACCGGTGACCTCGTTGACGTTTGAGGTTATGGAATTGACATTATCCATGGTCTCCTTCAGCGGCATGCGTTTAAGATCTTCCGACACCACGGCAAGGTCGCGGGTTATAGAGTCAAGATTGGAGGCCACCCCGTCGACAGTCGACATGGTCTTCGGCATAGTGGCGAGAGTGCGGTTAAGATATACGGTAGTGGCCTGAAGACTCGCCGTTATGGCGTCGAGCCGCTTGACCGACCTTATAAGCGCCGAGTCGCTTACAAGAGCATTGACCGATGTCAGCAACGAATCCACCTTAGGCAGTATGGACGTGGCCGCCGGCTTGAGAGCATCCGCGAGTCCGTCGACCATCGACGGTTCGGTAACGCCGATGAGTTTGTCACCGATGTCATGATGCTCGGCGGCAGAAGAGAATTTCAATACCACGGTCGACGTACCGAGTATGTCATTGCTGATCACAGCCTCGCTTCCGGCCGGCACCTTCAGTTTATGGTCAAGAGCAAGCTCCACCAACACATGCCCGGGATTGTCGTACTCGTACGTTATGTCGCGGACCTGACCGACCTTGAAGCCGTTAAGAGTCACCGGTGCCGAAACCGAGAGCCCGTTCACGTCGGTATATGACACATAATAATAATTGGATGCCTTGAATACATTGATGCCCTTAAGATAATCGATGCCGAAAAAAAGCACCAAGGCCGCTATCAGTACCGAAAGTCCTATAATCAATTCTTTAGAGTATCGTTTCATAATTATAATCTGTCGTTAAAGTATTTTATGTCATTTTACGCGCTTTCCGCCGCGCATGGTTATTACAAATGCTTCACGGTGCTTGGACCTTACTTTTTTGAGCTCCTTCTGGGCCTCGTCAAGAGAAGTATAGTCGCCCACCGTATATTTATACAATCCACCGTCATAATAGTTGTCGACATTCTTCAGACCTTTGAATTGCGACGACCCCGGCTTCAGCTTCACGTCGGAAGCGAGTATCTGTATCTTATAGCGCAGTTCGCCTTCATTGTCGGCCGTATCGTCGGGCATGTCGTTATCTTCATTGGAGTCGTCACCGGTCAATACGGGAGCGTCATCGACATCAACGGGCTTTCCGCCCGAGCTATGGTCATAGGCCGTCTTATACGACGTAAAAGCATTATATATGGCCTTGGCAAATTTTGTCTGCCCCTTTTCCGAACCAAGAAACTGCTCCGACACCGGATTGCATATGAAGTCCAGTTCAACAAGCACGGCGGGCATTCCGGTCTTGGCAAGCACCCAAAAACCGGCCTGTCTGACACCATTGTCCTGACGTCCGGCCGTCGACACCATCTCTGACTGCACCTTACTCGCAAAGTCGATGCTCTGGTCCATGTGCTTGTTCTGGCTAAGCTCAAATATTATATATGACTCGGTGGAATTAGGGTCAAAGCCCTGATAAGTAGCCGTAAAGTCATCCTCAAGCATCATGACGGCATTTTCGCGCTTGGCCACATCAAGGTTCTCGGCACTGCGGTGGAGTCCGAGAGTATAGGTGGCCGTACCTTTGATTCGGCGGCGATTCTTGTTTCTTTTGTCGACCGAGTTGGTATGTATCGATATAAAGAGGTCGCCGGAGGCCTTGTTGGCTATCTCGGCCCGCTGCTGAAGAGTCTTGAAATAGTCGCCGTCGCGTGTGTATACTACTTTTACATCTTTATGATGCTGCTTTACGAGCTTGCCCAGCTTAAGGGCCACACCGAGATTTATCGATTTCTCGTTGGTCTTGTCGCCGACGGCTCCATAGTCATGGCCTCCGTGGCCTGCATCGATAACCAAGACAAAATTCTTTGCCTCCGCACCGGTATACTGACATGTCAAAGCCACAAAAATAAATAAGATTTGGAACAATCGGCCCATATTTTCTTTAATATAGTGCAAAATTACGAAATTAGCAGGTAATTTTGTCGATGAAACATCACTTTTTACCCATATGGAATAGAAAATCGGATGTTTTAAACAACTTTTTAAAACGTAAGGTACAAAACAGACTGCTTTTGCACAATGAAAGATAATAACGACATACGGTACGGCAATATGCTTATGGCCGTGTTGCTCACGCTACTGTGCTCGTGCGCAAGGCCCGGACACGACGCATCATATGACGAAGAGGTAAGCATTACACGCTTCGACCTTGAGGCATTCAGGTATCCTGACATGGACAGCGCCGAACGAATCGCCTTCCGCGACTCGTTTGCACAGGTACTGCCGTTATTGTTACCGGACGCTTCGGTGCCGGCCGACTCCGAAGTCAACGCTTACGCGCAGGGAAGAGCGGTAAAAGTGTTTACTCCCGACATCATGTCGCGCTACACCTGCCATGACTCGGTAGAGAAAGTGCTTGGAGAGGTGTTGGCGGCAAAAAAACGCCTTATGCCCGACCTGCTGTGGCCGCGCATGTATGGCATAGTGTCACCCTACAACCAGTCGATAATCATGTCAGACAGCATTATGCTCATAGGCCTGAACCACTATCTCGGGCCTGACTATGAAGGCTACGGCTATTTCGACAACTACCTGCGAAAGCTAAAGACTCCCCGGCGTATGCCTTACGACATAATCGAAGCCATGTTGGCCGGAAGCCATCCGTTCATGCAGGGACAAGAACCGACGGCATTGAACCGCATGCTTTACGAAGGTGCCTTGCTGAAAGCCATAGAGATGCTTATGCCCGACTTCAGTCTTGCCGATGCGCTCGGATATGACCAAGCCCAGCTTGACCTGATACAATCGCATGAAGCCGACATCTGGGACACGCTTATAACGAAACGATTGCTTTTTTCAACCGACCGCGCCATTGCCGACCGTCTTGTAAAACCGGCTCCCGCCACATCGGTCATTGGTCCGGAAGTACCGGGCCGTGCAGGCCGATACATCGGCTACCGCATAGTGGACAGCTATGTGCGACACAACAACGACATCACCCCCCGGCAGCTATTGTCATCAGACTTCTATAACTCGCGCAACACCCTCGTCAATTCAGAATACAGCCCGAAATAACGGGTCAACAGCAAAAAAACGGCATGGGCGGCCATGCATTGGCTGCCCATGTCGGGTCAATTTACGATAAAGCCGCGTAACGGCAAAGGCAATCTTGAATCGGCTTTGTAACTTCGGGCAAACTGCCGTATGAACTCTATTGTCGCGGCCCGAGGCGATGCATCGCCGACTCCGCCGCCGCTGCCATTGTCAGCCGACACAGAATTGTTTCCGTTTTTTTCCTTATCCATGGCTATAGGCGGTTAATCATTAAACTTATATTATAAACGGCCTATATGTCAGTTTTATTATGGCTGGCATGACACAAATATGCAAACATAACTAAATTTTACAAAATATACATTATATACAGTCCGACGGCAACACGATTTCAGCCGTTTTATTGTATGACAACCGTAAAAAATATTTAATTGGCTTGTATTTGTCATGTCACGGCACTATCTTTGCACATCTATAAATAAACCAGTATTAACCAATTAAAAACCTTAACGCCTATAGCTCGACATTACTCTAACTATAACAAATTTAAGTAATGCACATATTGACTACTCTCACTGACGAGCAACTCGTGAGAAAATACATTGACGGTAACAACAAAGCGTTTGACACTTTATTGCATCGCCATAAGTCTAAATTGTTTTCCTACATAATGCGCATTGTCAAGGACAAAGACCTTGCCGACGATATATTTCAGGAAACATTCGTCAAGATTATCATGACCCTTCGTCAGGGACGCTACATCGAGTCGGGCAAATTCAGCGCTTGGCTCTCACGCATAGCACACAATCTTATAATAGACCACTTCCGTCAGGAAAAGGCGGAAAACAACATGTCGTCCGATGACGAAGACATAAATCTGCTCAATCGCCGTGACCTCTGCGAAGAAAATATCGAGGACATGATGGTCAATGACCAGATCAAAGCCGACGTACGGCGCATAATTGACGCGCTCCCCGAGCCGCAGAAAGAAGTGCTCGTAATGCGCTACTACAATGACATGAGCTTCAAGGAAATCGCCGAGACAACCGGAGTAAGTATAAATACAGCTCTCGGCCGCATGCGGTATGCCATATTAAACATGCGCCGCATAGCAGCCGAAAACAATATCGTACTGTCAGCATGACTCAAAGAGCGCGGGCGGTTGTTACTCGCCCGTGCTCTTTGGCAGCAGATATTCTTTTATGGACCGGTCGATGAACTCAGCCGGCTGTACGCCCATCATGCCGCGCATAGGGCGTCCGTCGTTAGGAAACAGGACAACAAGCGGTATGGAATTTATGCCAAGATCGCGTGCCAGATCCTGATTCTCGTCAATATTAAGTTTACGGAAGTCTACCTGCCCCTTGTACTTTACGGCCAAAGAGTCAATCACAGGCGACAGGCGCAGACAGGGAGCACACCACGGAGCCCAGAAATCGACCAACGTAGGACGTACCGGTTGCACCGTATCGTTGCGATAATTAAATATCTCCTTCATAAACTCCTCCTGACCTATAGCCTTTACAGGTTCCTGTGCTCCGGCCGACAAAGCGAGCATGCATGTCAGCGACAGAGCTGTAAAAAATCTTTTTATCATTATATTATATCTTAATCAAGCATCAGACTTATAAACGGGCGTTCAGCCGGGAAGTCCAGCAACCGCCTCGTGACATCATTGCCAAAAATGATAGATGTGAGCACCTCCACGTCTATGTCGTAGTCAAGTTCACCGTCATACCGGTCATTGCGCACGCACTTGCCGTCACCTATTATGTACACGCCGTTGTTCTCATCTATCTCAACGTCATTGACCCTTATTGACAGCTTCATGTCGTGATAGCGCTCGGCTATCACCGAAAGACACTTCTCCACGTTAACCAGTCTTGCCATACCGCGGGCCACATAATTGTCGTTGTCACGCACCGAACCGTAATAGCCGTATACCGTCATCGGACAGCCCGAGAACTCCTTGAGCACCTCGGCAAGCACAGCCGCACGCGAGTCGTCATCGGCGGCAAGCACATCCTTGACCACAACCTCGTCATCGTCAGGTACGGCGAACGCCATGGCTACGGGTGTGCCGCAAGAGTCGGCAAGTGCTATGACAGCACCGGCATCGGCCGAATTATCCATGAGTATCTCGTCATACTGACGGCGCGTGTGCTGTACGGTACAAGGCCTCGACTCCATGACTCTGTTGAAAAAGCCGTATGCCTCGGCTCCGTCAAGATCGTAATATCGGTTGTACACTCCCGTACTATGGAATCTATGGGCCGGAGTATACCTCTCCACATCGATATAGAACACGGGCGAAAAGCCCATATGCTCATAGTAGTGGAAGAGCCACCCGCTCGCCGGAATAAGCGTACACATGACGTCGCCGCGACGATAGGATTCACGCAACGCCTCACCCATAAGACGCCTCATGTAGCCGTGACCGCGCAAACGCTTGGCTGTGGCCGCCCCGCACACATAGCTTATAGAAGACGTTACACCATGAAAATTCATGGTGTAACGCTGTAACATCATCGAACTTACCGCACGCCCCTCTTCTTCAAGTACGAGAGCGTCGTCATCGCGGTAAACCTCGCTGAAAAACATGTCGACATACTGGTCGGTATCGTCGAAACATTCGCGCCAAAGTCTTATTACAGAGTCTTTCTTATTCATACACTGTAATAACACTGCCTCGGGAATGAAAGTTCTGTCAGCTCTGGTGGGCGGGACGCAAAAGATCGTTGACTGTCTTCACGGGATTGAACGTGGCTATGGGCACCTCGACAAACACCGTGTTCCAGTCGCTCATGGCGCCGTTCCACAGTCCCGGAAGCTCAAGAGCGCGCAGCTCCTTGCCGTTCTTTGACTTGGACGAAATAAAGCCGGTGTCGGGATCTACATAATCGGGCAGATTGAACTTACGTCCCTCGGCATCCTTGACGTAGCATACAAGATCTACGGGATTGAAGTGAGTGGCACGTCCCATCATATCTTTATAAGCGGCATTGGCAGGATCGATCTGCGTGCTTTCGAGTATCTGCGGCGAAGTGGAGCCGTCGGCATTGTATGCTATGAACGGGCCTCCGCCGGGTTCACCCTCGTTGCGCACCATACCGCACACTCTCACCGGACGGTTCAGTTTATTCTTTATGTAGAGCACGAGGTCCACGTCTTCAAGCGACTTCATCTTCTCGTCGCGTATATTGAGTGTATCGTGCATGAACGCTATCATGTCTCTTACATCGTCCATAGTATAACGGCCGGTATTGATCATGTCAAGATACTTGTCGATAGTGTCGACAACCTCCACAAGATATCCGGCTATGACCTTCTTGTAGTCTATGGTGGCCTGACGCTGGCTGTCGGGCACCACATTGTCGATATTCTTGATAAACACCACCGCCGAGTCTATGTCGTTGAGGTTCTCTATGAGAGCGCCGTGACCGCCGGGACGGAAAAGCAGCTCGCCGTTTTCACGGAAAGGCGTGTTGTCGGGATTCACGGCCACTGTGTCGGTCGACTTCTTCTGCTCCGACAGGCTTATATTGTAATTCACGCCAAGACGCTTTTCAAGAGCGGGCAGCGCTTCGGCTATTTTCTTGTCAAAGAGCTCGCGGTGTTCAGGCGACACAGTGAAGTGCAGGTTGACAACCCCGTGAGAATTGGCGGCTGTCTGCGCTCCCTCCACGAGATGCTCCTCAAGCGGCGTACGCGGTCCTTCGGCATACGAGTGAAACTTCAGCAGGCCTTTGGGCAGACCGCCATAGTTCAAGCCCTCTTTTTTCAGGAGAGCGGCCACTATGTCCTTGTACCGGCCGGCGCCCTTCAGGGTGTCAAGGTCGGCGCCATACATGCGCTTGGCGGCTTCGTTCAGTTCGGCATAAAACGCGAACCGTGGCAGCTCCTTTATAAAAGAGTCGGCAGCCGAGCCTTCGGCCGGAACATCATCGCTCCCGTCAAGGAACTCAAACAGAGCCTTGAACATACGCGACGCAGCACCCGATGCGGGCACGAATTTATATACCTGACCTCCGTCGGCAAGGAAACGCTCCCAACGGGCCACCGCCTTCTCGCGGCCGGCATCGTCAAAGCTTATTATACCATCGCCCACACGGGCGGTATCGAGAATACGCAGATAAGGGAAACCTGTCTCGAAACGACGCAATTGCGCTTCAAACAGCTCGGGGGCTATACCTCTTTGCTCCAGTGTTTTTTCGTCTTGGTTGGTCATATTGTTGATTTTGGTTAATACGTTACGCAAAAATAAGAAATATTAATTTAAAAACCGACTGTAGTTTACAATTTATCGAGTCATTCGTTTAAGCAGATTATAACTCGGTACGATACCCAGCTCGCCGGCCTTGCTGAGATCGGCCACACCCGCATCACGGTTTCCAAGTTTAAGATACAGGTATCCGCGGTTATAGAATGCCTCACCCAGATCGGGCTTCAGCTCTATGGCCTTTGTATATGCACTTATGGCCGATGTATAATCGCCTGCGGCCACAAGCAGATTGCCCTTGTTGTAATGGGCAAACGCCATTCGCGGCGACAACTCTATCACCCGGTTTATATCGTTGAGCGCCTCAGTGCGCACCATCTGTTCGGTACGCTTTACAAGGCCCGGCATTCCGGCATCCTTGTTGTGACTCATCGATTCTACTTCGGCGAGTTTCAATCGGGCATTGGCGCGCAGCATATAGGCAAGCGTGAAGTCGGGAGTCAGTTCTATGGCCCTGTCAAGGTCGTTTATAGCCGCCTGATAGTTGTGAAGCGTGCAGTAGTCCATAGCTCGGCCGAAATAGTCTATGGCGCGCGGCGAGTGAGTGGATATATAAGACGTGTAGTACTCTATCGATGCAAAGTGCTTGGCTATGGCGTCCTCATCGGTAAGTTGCGGCTCGCGGTTTGTGACCATGACAAGGAAGCGGAGCATACGAGTGCCGTTTATCTCGTCTATCTCCTTTATATAATAAGGAGCCTCCTTAAGTTCGGTAGAGGTGACATAGTAGCTGAGCGTGAACATGGGCTCTATCTCGACCGCCATGTTGCGGTCCTGAACACGGCCCTTTATACCGGCTGTGCTGTATTCCTCCTTTACCGTGGCGTTGTTCTCGATTGTCAACAGCGAGGTGAAGCGGTTGGCGACATCCTGCTGGGTCTCGGGTGCATCGGCCGCGCCGTCGGCGGCCTTTCCACTCTCTTCGTCATCAGCCACAGGGAGCTTTGAAAGCGCCATTGACTTTCTATAGTCTTTCTCGGCCGAACCCGTATCGCCCATAAGGCGTTTGGCCTCCGACCTGACGAAGTACGCCCCGGCAAACCCCGGATAGGCCTCGATCACACGGTCAAGGTCGCTTACCGCACTTCGGTAGTCGGCTATGTCCTTATACAGCAGTGCGCGGTTGTAAAGCGCATGATAATTGTCGGTATCGAGCTGAAGCACCTTCGAGAAGTCATCTATGGCCTTGTTGTTGTCATGCACCTCGGCACGCAGAAGTCCCCGGTTAAACAGAGCCGTGGCATTAAGCGGCTCAAGCTGTATGGCATAGTCGTAGTCGGCCATTGCTCCGAAATAGTCGTCAAGATTATAACGCAGAAACGCGCGGTTGATGAAAAATCCCGCATACTGCGGCTGTAGCTTTATGGCCTCGTCCATATCGGCAAGCGCGCCCTTGTAGTCGCCCGACGATTTAATGGCTATGTCGGCACGCATTATGTAGGCGTTCACCGCGTTTTTGTTCAATTCAAGCGCCTTGTTTATATCCTCAAGAGCAGCTACGGTATCGCCTGTGGCAAGGCGCAGCCGGGCACGGCCCACATAACCGTTATCATAACGCGGATATATTCTGAGCAACTCCGCATAGCTCTTTTCCGACGCCTCGTAGTCCTTGATTTCCTCCTCGGCGAGGGCTTTGTTAAACAGTATGCCTTTGCTCTCGGGCAGTTGTGCGAGAGCGGTAGTATAGTCCTCTATGGCCTCGCGGTGACGGCCGAGATTCTGCCGCGCCACTCCCCTCACCTCGTAGGCGTTGGTTATAAACGGATTCTTTTCTATAGCGAGCGATGCGTCGGCTTCGGCGCCAAGATAATCGTCAAGGCTGAGCTTGGCTATCGCCCTGTAAAAATAGGGCTGTGCGAGATAGGGCTTTGCAGATATGACCTGATTGAAATACTGGATAGACAACACGTAATCCTCAAGATAAAGCGAGTTCTGCCCCACGCGCAACACCTGCTCGGTATTGATCTGCGCCTTGATTTGCCCGCAAAAAAATGAACATATTACGGCTGTTAGTATTATATATTTTATACGTGTGACTAATTGAGGCATGACAGTACTATATTTGCTGTATTTTGTTGTAAAGTTACATGTTTAAATCGTATAATCGGGTAATTTCATAAAAAATAACATCTATGACAGGCAATAAAGAGACTATAGTCGTTGTGGGCGGAGGGTTCGCCGGCATGAATTTCATCAAGCACATAGACCGCGACCGATACGACGTGATATTGGTGGACCGAAACAACTTCCACAGTTTCCCTCCCCTGTTCTATCAGATAGCGTCATCGGGCCTCGAACCGGCAAGCATATCATTCCCGTTCCGACGCGAGATACGCAAGATGAAGACAAGGCCGCGGTTTCATATGGGAGAAGTGAAGCGGCTGGACATCGCCGACAAAAAGATAATCACACAGTTTGAGACGATACATTACGACAAGCTCGTCATAGCGGCCGGCACCACCAACAATTTCTTCAACATAGAAGACCTGTACAAATACGTATTTACGATAAAAAGCACCGGACAGGCCATAAGATGCCGTAACGAGATACTTGACCGGCTCGAACGGGCCAGCAACAGCACCGACCCGGAGACCCGACGCAGGCTGCTCAGTTTCGCTGTCATCGGAGGAGGCCCGACAGGGGTCGAGGTAGCCGGAGCCATAGGCGAGATGAAGCGCTACATACTCCACCGCGAATATCCCGCAATAAAACCCGAAGAGATGTCCATAACTCTCGTCGAAGGCAGCGACCGCCTGCTACGCACCATGAGTGGCACCGCCTCGCGCTACGCGCTGAAGTATCTGAAGTCGCTATATGTCGACGTACATCTTCAGAAAACCATGAAGTCATATGACGACAACGTCGTCACCTTTACCGACGGCTCGACCATGTACTCCGAAATGATGGTGTGGACGGCGGGTGTAACCGGTGAAACGTTTGAAATAACGGGCGGTGAGCTGCACAAGGGACCGGGACAGAGATTCATTGTCGACGAATATAACCGGGCCGAAGGGCACGATGACATTTTTGTAATAGGAGACCTCGCCCTGCATACCGACGACATGTATCCGCACGGGTGCCCGCAGCTGGCCCAAGTAGCCATACAACAGGCCCGCACATTGGCCCGCAATCTTAACCGCGGAAGCATGGAGCGCCGGTTTGAATACAATGACAAAGGGTCAATGGCCACCATAGGGCGCAACCGAGCCGTTGCTGACCTGCGCCACATGCACCTTACCGGCTTTCCGGCATGGTTCACTTGGATGTTTATCCACCTCATCTCCATACTCGGCATGCGCAACAAGCTCGTGGTACTCACAAACTGGATATGGGCCTACTTCTCCTATCCGACCTCTCTGCGGCTGCTCATCCACCCGGGACGCTACCCCTTGCGCTCACGCTGGGGTGAAAAATAATCCCGCGCCATACAAAATTCAGGTGTATTGACCGACTGTATTACGGGAGTGTGATGACGAAAGTGGTCATGGCGTCGGCGTCAGTATAGGGGGCCAGCGCCAGCGAGCCGCCATTGAGCTGGACCATGCGACGGCTTATACTCAGACCTATGCCGGTGCCGCCGTTCTTTGTGGTGAAGAACGGCACGAATATCTCGTCGGCCACATCTTCAGTTATGTGCGGACCGTTATTGCTCACAGTCAGTGTCACGGTGTCGGTATCGTCGCAATAAGCGTTCAATTCGACCCGGCCTCCGTCAGTTCCGGCCACGGCTTCCACTGCGTTTTTCAACAGATTGGCGAGCACCTGCCCCATCATATTCTCGTCGGCATAAGCGATAAGTTCATTGTCGCAATCCTTTATTGTAATAACGACATCGGATGAAGCCACGTACTGCATGGCCAAGCACATCATGCGCTCAAGAAACGGCTTTACAGAAAAAAGTCGCGGCTCGACCGTAGGCGTATATACAAGTCTGCGGTATGATGACACGAAGCTTACAAGCGACTTACCCGTGACGGCGATGGTCGACAGCCCTTCGCGCAGCTCCTCCGATTCATCACCCGCCCTCTCGGCAAGAGTCTCGCTAAGCGAGGTTATCGGGCCGAGCGAATTCATAATCTCATGAGTCATGACGCGCGTCAGCTTTATCCAAGAGTCCACCTCTTTCCTGTCAAGGCTGTCGCTTATATCATCAAGCACTATTATCCTGAGCCGGTGGTGCTGGAGCGTTATTGCCGACACATTTACCGACAGCGTGCGCCGGCGTCCTTCAGTCACGACCTCAACCGACAGGCGGTCGTTGTCTCCCGCCGCCTCGATACGGGCCATAAGCTCGGCGCTCACGCGCTCCAATTGCCTCAGGTGAGTCAGCACATCCAGTCCGAGGAGCGACAGCGCGGCCCTGTTGACCTGAAACACCACTCCGTTGTCGTACACCGACAATACGCCCGCTCCCACACGGTCGAGAATCAATTCATAGTAACGCTCTTTTTCTCCGGTCTCGATACGCACACGCTTCAGCACCTCGCTTATGCGGTTGAGCATGACGTTTACATCGCGGTCACGGCTAACGGGGAATTTAATGGACGTGTCGCCGTTTTCGAGCGCGTCGAGAAGCAGAGCTATCTTGCGGCGGTCGGCCCCTATACGCCTGACTACCGCATATATGGCCCATATCACCCCGATGACACCGACAACGATGACTATATTCAGCCAAGCCCATGTCATAGGCCGTACTTTTTCATCTTGTTATACAATGTCTGGCGCGTTATTCCAAGCTTCGAAGCCACGGCACTTAGGTTACCTCCGCAATCGCCTACCGCTTTCGCTATCATATGGCGCTCCATATCCTCAAGAGTCTCCATACGCCCACCGTCCATGCTGTCTACACGCGGCTTGGCAAGCGTGAAGTGTCGCGGGTCAAGGCGCTCGCCGTCACTCAATATAACGGCTTTCTCCACGGCATGCTGAAGCTCCCTTATATTGCCGGGCCAAGAATGCGACAGCAAAAGGCGCTCCACATCACCGCCCGGCTCGGCGACCCGACGGTCATACTGCCGGGCAAACCGCTCCATAAATATACGTGCGAGCGGCACTATGTCCTCCTTGCGTTCACGGAGCGGCGGCAACTGCAGCTGTATGGTGTTTATGCGGTAAAGCAGGTCCTCCCTGAAACGCCCGTCGCGTACCATATCCTCAAGATTACGATTGGTGGCGCAGATGAGGCGTATGTCAATCTTTACAGGCTTGTTGCTTCCCACTCTCACCACTTCGCGGTTTTGCAGCGCCACAAGCAGTTTTGACTGAAGATGCGGCGGCATATTGCCTATCTCGTCCATAAACAGAGTACTGCCGTCGGCAGCCTCAAACTTGCCCTGACGATCGGCCACGGCATGTGTGAAGGCCCCCTTGACATGGCCGAACAACTCGCTTTCAAACAGCGACTCCGTGACCGATCCCATATCGACAGTGGACATAGGTTTGTCACGGCGTCCCGACAGCCGGTGAAGCTCACGTGCGAGGACCTCTTTGCCGGTGCCGTTCTCACCGGTTATAAGCACATTGGCGTCAGTCGGAGCCACCCGCTCCACCATGTCACGAAGCCGCTTCATGGCGTCAGACTCTCCCCAGAACATGCCGTTGTCAACCGACGCGGTCTTCTTTGTGCTACTGCTTGCCTTGAGCACGGTCTCCACAAGCCGGGCATTTTCCCACGGCTTGACTATGAAGTCGCTCGCGCCCTGCTGGATGCCTCTTACCGCCAGATCAATATCGGCATAAGCGGTAAACAGCACCACAGGCATATCGGGACTTATACGTTTTATATGGGCGAGCCAGTAAAGGCCCTCGTTACCATTGTTTATTCCGGCGCTGAAGTTCATGTCGAGTAGCACACAGTCAGGACGCACACTTCGCAGCGTCTCGTCAATACGCACCGGCGACGGCAGTGTTATGACCTGCCCGAAGTAAGGACGCAACAACAGACTCACCGCCGACAGTACGCCTCGGTGGTCGTCAACTACCAGTATGGCACCATGCTTTTTCATATCATTGCAAATCTACTAATTTTAATGTGGATATCAACGATTGCCATAATTTTTATACAGGCCGTAATGTCTATATTTTTTACGCCGGTGTATGATTTTTTGACACAAACCGCGGCAGCCGCAGCGACAACACACTAAGCTACAGGCAGTTGCCCGTCTGGCACGCTTTATGTAATTTCTTATAGCGATAATACTACAAAATGATGAAACAATTACATTATGCTTGGAAAACGCTGATGCACAACAAAGGTATGGCCCTGACCAAAATCATATCACTCGGTCTCGGCCTTACCATGTGCATACTGCTGTTTGCACGTATAGACTTTGAGAACAGTTACGACACGTGCTTCAAGGAACATCAAAACATATATCAGCTGTGGATGCAGTGGAAACTCGGAGGAGAGCTCATAGAACCGCAGATGATGTGTGTCGGCGCTCTCGCCGGCGCGGTGATGGAAGGACTTCCCGATGTCGTGGAGTCGGCTACGACCCTACAGCCGGGTGGCATGATATCAGAGCCGCTGAAGTATGGCGAATCATACTTCTACGAGCCAAAAATCCTTGCCGATTCACTCTTTTTCAACACTCTCGGCATAGAAGTACTGTCAGGCAAACCGACAGTGGACCTTGCACAGCCCGGCACGGTATTTTTAAGCGAAAGTCTCGCGAAAAAGATATTTGGCGACAATGACCCTATAGGACAGCAGATAAGTTACAACGGCACATGGATTCTGCACGTAAGAGGCATATACAGCGACATTCCCGACAATGCGTCGATACGCCCTCAGGCTGTCATATCACTGCCCACGATACTTTCACGCGGCATAGGCAACCACTCTTGGAACGGCGGAGACAGCTGGTATGAATACATCCGGCTTAAAGACCGTAATATCGACATCGACCTTCTAAACAAAAACATAAACAAGATCATACAGCAGCACTCGCCCGACACCGACGACGTGGGTCTGTATGCGTTTGTACGGCCTATTACCGATACCCACTCCGCGATGAACGAGGATGTGCGTCGCATCAACACCATAATGTGGGTGCTTGCCCTAACCCTCCTGTTCATAGCCTCGCTCAACTATTCGCTGATATCGATTTCGTCACTTAACCGCAGAGCCAAATCCATAGGCGTACACAAGTGCAGCGGAGCCGGCTCCAAGTCGATATTCACGATGTTTCTGCTCGAAACCCTCTTCATACTTATCGGCGCGGCAGCGGTGATGACGCTGATAATAATAAATTTCAGCGAGTTTATCGAATATACACTCTCCACCCCCGTATCCACACTCTTTGCCACTGACCGCCTGTGGATACCGGTGGCCGTAATAGCCGGCGTGCTCATACTGGGCGGCATACTTCCGGGCCGTATATTCGCCTCTGTGCCGGTGTCGCAGGTGTTTCGCCGCGTCACCGAGCGCAAACGCTCATGGAAACGCGCGCTGCTCTTCATCGAGTTTTCGGGAGTGGCGTTCATATGCTCGTTGCTGTGCGTCATGTTTGTTCAGTACCGCTATGTGGTCGACAAGGACAAGGGCTACACTCTCACCCGGCTCGCCATAGGCCCCCGGCCGACGGTGTACGACAGCAGCGATGCAGTAGTGGCCGTATACAAAGGCCTGCCTTATGTAGAGAAGTTCTCTTCGTCGATTTACACTCCTCTTACAGGCTATTCCGGTGAATTAGTACGCGAAGAGGGGCACGACACCAGTTTCTCGACCCGCTACGACTACGGCGACAAGGAGTACCTCGACATAATGGGCATGACAATACTTCAGGGCCGCGCACCGGAAAAAACCGGTGAAGTCATAGCCAACCGGACATTCATAAAATGGATGGGCTGGAACGAAAAGACGGCACTGACAGAGCATCCGACCATTATATTGGGCGACGAGCGTATAAGAATAACCGGAATACTCAAAGACTTCGCCATAGGCGGCTTCTTCTCGGAGCAGCAGCCCTTTATAATGTACTATCATCCCTACCCGCTCAAAGGACAGATAGTAATGAAGCTGAAAGAGCCGTTTGAAGAAAACCTCAACCGCCTTAACAAGGACATGGCTGAAGCCTTTCCGACAGGACATATCGAGTTCAAAAGCATGGAGCGGATGAACGAGGAGATTTACAGAGACGTCAAAGTATTTCGCGACATGACCCTGCTCGCGGCCATAGCGGTCATAATGATTACCGTCATGGGGCTTGTAGGCTTCGTGAAAGACGAGATAAACCGCCGCTCCAAAGAGATAGCCATAAGAAAAGTCAACGGAGCCGAAACCGCCGACATACTCAGCCTTATGTCAAGCGACATCCTGAAGGTGGCGCTCCCCGCCGTAGCTATCGGCACCGCAGTCGCGGCATGGGCCGGCGACATATGGCTCAATCTATTTACCGTAAGGGTCGAAAATCTGTGGTTGTACTATACGATGACCGCCATAATCATAATCGCCGTAATCGTGGCAAGCGTGCTGATGCTGTCATGGCACACGGCGCATGAAAATCCCTCACGAAGCCTGAAAAGCGAATAACCCCAACCTTCTTAACGAAAACAATATAAATTTACATAACTATGATACAGATTGAAAAATTGGACAAAGTATTCCGTACCGACGAAGTCGAGACGGTAGCGCTCAACAACGTAAACTTCAATGTAGACAAAGGTGAGTTTGTGGCTATCATGGGCCCCTCCGGTTGTGGAAAGTCGACACTGCTCAACATACTCGGACTGCTCGACAACCCCTCTGACGGAAGCTACAGGCTCAACGGCACCGAGGTGGCCTCGCTTAAAGAAAAGGAGCGCACACGTCTGCGCAAGGGCAAGATCGGGTTTGTGTTTCAGAGCTTCAACCTCATCGACGAACTAAACGTGTATGAAAACGTTGAACTGCCGCTTACCTATCTCGGAGTGCCCGCATCGGAGCGCAAACGCCGTGTAAACGAAATGCTTAAACGCATGAACATAGGCCACAGGGCCAAGCACTTCCCGCAGCAGTTGTCGGGAGGTCAGCAACAGCGTGTGGCCATAGCGCGCGCCGTCATCACCGAGCCGGGACTCATTCTTGCCGACGAGCCTACCGGTAACCTCGACTCGAAAAACGGCGCCGAAGTCATGGAACTGCTTACCGAGCTTAACCGTCAGGGCACCACGATAGTCATGGTCACGCACTCCAAGCACGATGCCGGATATGCCCACCGTGTAGTTCATCTGTTTGACGGCTCGATAGTGGCCAATATACCCAACTAAACGACTGACCTTATGAAACAACTTCACTACGTACTGCGCACGATGTGGCACAACCGCGGCACTACGCTGATAAAGGTAGTATCGCTCGGTCTGGCCATAACCATGTGCGCGCTGCTATTTGCACGGATAGCCTACCTGCAGAGCTTCGACACCGGCTTCAACGACTACAAGAAGCTGTACGGCATATCGATGAAATACGGCGTAGCCGACAAGGCCGGATGGGAACACCGATGCCTCGGGCCGCTGCCGAAACTCATAGCCGAAGCGTATCCCGACGACATAGAGTCATACACCACCACCTTCAACGGCCGATACTGCTCGCGCATAATGGTAGACGACCGTGAAATAAAAATAGACGGATGGGCCGGAGAGCCTGACTTCTTCAAGACACTCGGCATCGACATCATAGAGGGCAACCCGGAGACACTGTTGCAGCCCGACAACATATTTGTCAGTGAAGAGACGGCGAAAAAGATAGGCAACGGCGAAAGCCCCACAGGTACAACCGTAAGGACCGACGGAGGGCTTTACAGGATACAAGGGGTATACAGAACCATTGCCGACAACTCCACCGTAAGGCCCGATGCTGTCTTCTCGCTCACCGACGCCCGACGCCAATGGAACTTCCAAGCCAACTGCTGGAACGGTTACTTCCGCCTCAGGAAGGAGATACCGCAGGAGCGCCTCGACGCAATGATAGAAAAGGCCATACGCCCGGCCTATCCGCCTAACGGCCAATGGGACCTATTCGGAGTAAAATTAGGCCCCTTGCATGAGGTGTACAAAAACAACGAGGAGATAAAACGCATGTGCACCATCATGGCCATACTCGGCATATCGCTCCTGCTTATCGCGTCGCTGAACTATGTGCTGCTCTCCATATCCTCACTGAGCAAGCGGGCCAAGGCCATAGGCGTACAGAAATGCAGCGGCGCCGGCAACGGACGCATATTCGGCATGTTCATATGGGAAACGGCCCTGATACTCGCACTCGCTCTTCTGCTTGCGGCCATAGTGACCCTGAACTTCCGTGAGCCCATCGAGGAGATGCTCGCCACACCGGTGTCATCGCTGTTCAAGGGAGGACGTACACTGATTATATTGGGCATTTTAGCCGTCGTGCTGCTTATAGGCGGCGTCATACCGGCCCGCACGTTTGCTTCCGTACCGGTGTCGCAGGTGTTCCGCCGCGTCACCGAACGCAAGGGTTCATGGAAGCGGGTGCTGCTTTTTATAGAGTTTGCCGGAGTGTCATTTACCTGCGGACTACTGTGTATAATGACTTTTCAGTACCGATACATAGTAGATAACATACGCAATTACAATCCCGCTCCTATGGCGCTTGAGTCCAACTGGACACAAAACATAGCCGGATATGAGCTTGTGGCCGGATTTCTGCGAAGTCTGCCCTACGTCGAAGACTGCGCCGGGTCGTCATGGCTCATAGCCGATTCATTTGAAGGCACCATGATCGACAACGGCATAATGAGCTCCATCTCAGCCGTAGAAAGCAACATGATCGACATAATGGAGCTGAAGATACTTCACGGCCGCACTCTGAAAGCCCCGGGCGAGATGCTTATCAACGAGAAACTGATGAACTCATTGCATCTTACACCGGAAAAAGCGCTGAACGAGAACAAAGTCATAAATCCGGGATATGGAGGTCCTTACACCATAGTGGGTATAGTGGGCGACATCGACCTTTACGGCGCCTACGACGAAGCGCCCAATTCCATGATAGTATGTCCGCCCGAAATAGCATACAATGAATGGGGCTGGAACCATGGTGTCATCACCGTAAAGCTTAAGCCTCCATACAAGGAGAACCTCAACAGACTGAACGAGGCCGTGGCCGAGGCATATCCCGATGCCCACGCCGAATTCACGCTGATGCCCGACGTCGTAAAGATGCAGTATTCCGACATACGCATATTCCGCAACTCGGTGCTGACCACATCGGTCATAATACTGCTTACCACGCTCATGGGTCTCATAGGCTTCGTGGCCGACGAGATACAACGACGCCGCAAGGAGATAGCCATAAGGAAGGTAAACGGTGCGGAAACCGCCGACATACTGGCACTGATATCGCGCAACATAATGCTTGTGGCCGTACCCGCAGTAGCCGTCGGAGCGGTTGCGGCGGCATGGACCGGCAACCTGTGGATGCAGCAGTTTGCGGCAAAGATCGAAAACCTGTGGATATACTACATACTGACCGCTTTGGCCGTACTGGGGGCGATACTGCTGTGCGTGACGGCCATGACCATCAGGACAGCACGTGAAAATCCGGCCCTCAGCCTGAAAAGCGAGTGACCGCCTAACGTCCGAAAACGTAGTGCCCGCTCTTGACCGTCATGCGGTCGGGGTGGGCACGATGTATCTTATGATTGCTGAGCGCGTACGTTACCGGTATCTTCGCTCCGGCACCGGTACGGCGCAGCATAGGACGTGTCGTCGACACATTGTCGCGCACAGTATCGCCGTCGACCACGTAATAGTAGTGTACCTTATAGCTCGTCGATGCCGGACGGCGCACAAGCCGGTGATTGACCCGGTAGAAAGTGGCTTCGGTATGATGGCGGGTTATTTTTTCCACTGTGCCGTTGATGTCGCACGAGCCTTTCTCAAGCTCACGTCCCTCGTAATTCAGGCGCAGTATGAGACCGACAATAAACAGCGCTACCACCATAGCGGCGCTGATAATCAGTTTACGCCAATTTTTCCGTGACATGGTATGGTTATAGTTGAGTCATGATTAAACTTCCGCAAAGTTAATCAACTTAACGGTATTATTTCGTAAATTTGCCGGACTAAATTTATCAGCTTATGCTTGAAACGATAAAACAAAAGGCTCTTGAAGGCATTCCCGCCACAGTGGACGAAGCGCTTGAGCTAAACCTGCGATATACAGCCGATGAACTTGCCGATGCCGCCGATGAAGTACGGCGTAAATTCTGCGGCGATGTCATCGACACCTGCTCCATTGTCAACGCACGTTCGGGGCGCTGCTCCGAAGACTGCAAGTGGTGCGCGCAGTCGCGCTACCATGTCACCGGCATCGACGAATACGAATTCGTATCCGAGGCCGAAGCCCTGCATGCCGCGCGGCTCAACAAGGGTGCCGGAGTACGGCGGTATTCACTCGTGACAAGCGGGCGCAAGGTGGCTCCTGCCGACATAAAGCGCTTCTGCGACCTGTACCGTAAGGTAGCAGCAGAAACGGGTATATACATGTGTGCCTCAATGGGGCTGCTTAACCGCGACGAGCTGCAACAACTGCACGAGGCGGGTGTGCGGCGCTACCACTGCAATCTTGAGACATCGGCAAGCTTCTTCCCCGCCTTATGCTCCACCCACACCCACGATGACAAACTGCGCACCATCAAGGCGGCGCACGAAGTCGGCATGGAGATATGTTGCGGAGGCATAATAGGCATGGGCGAGTCGATGAGGCAACGCCTCGAACTGGCCGAAGAAGCCCGCGAAGCCGGAGCTGTGTCGATACCGATAAACATACTTAACCCCATAAAGGGCACGGCGCTTGAAAACGTACCGCTTATCGAAGAAGAGGAGATAGTGCGCACCGTGGCGCTGTTCAGACTGATAGCGCCGAAGCAGACACTGCGCTTTGCCGGCGGCCGCATGAGATTGTCAAAAGATACAATGGCCCGGATACTTCGCGGCGGCATGAACGGAGCGCTCATGGGCGACATGCTCACAACCGTAGGCAACGGAGTGGCTGAAGACAAAGAACTTTTCCGCGACACAGGCTACCGCGAGGAGCCGTTGAGCTGATCGTAACCCCTCCTGAAATATTCCCGCTCCATATCCACTGGGCGCAGTACCTCGTCGTTCCATACGACGACATCCATGTCTATCGTCACGGCTCCGGCGAGTTTCATAGCCGGCGTACGTCCGTTGTCGAGTTCATAACGCTTAAGCTCGTCGGTCACTTCATCGACAGACTTGTCGGTGAAGCCCACGGCCACACAGTTGAGATAAGGCGCGTAACGCCCGCTCCACTCGGGAGTTTCGTATATCGACGACACAAGCACGTCGCTGAACGAAGCGGTGAAGTAAGCCACGGCCGCCGACATGCGTTTGTCGCGGTCAGCAGTGTTGCTGCCTATGCCGACGATCAACCTGTTCATTGCTGCGGCACATCTTTCATGGTCAGAGCTATGCGGCCCCGCGCATAGTCCACGTCAAGTACACGTACGGTGACATGCTGGTGTACGCTGACCACCTCGGCAGGCGACGATATGAAGCGGTCGCAGAGCTGCGATATGTGCACAAGTCCGTTTTCATGGAGGCCTATGTCGACAAAACAGCCGAAAGCGGTGATATTGTTGACTATGCCGTTGAGCTGCATACCGGGCTGCAGGTCGTGAATGTCGCGGATGCGGTCGTCAAACTCCATAACCTCGACAGTGGAGCGCGGATCACGTCCGGGCTTTTCAAGTTCAAGCACGATGTCGGTCAGCGTGGGGAGTCCAACCTGCTTTGTCACATAAGGCGTAAGGTCGAGTTTTTCAAGCAGTTTGGGATTTTTGACAAGCTGGTCGACCGTGCAGCCGTTGTCAGCGGCTATCCTGTCGATGAGTTCATATCGCTCGGGGTGCACGGCTGTATTGTCGAGCAGATTGGAAGCCCCGGGTATACGAAGAAATCCGGCACACTGCTGAAAGGCCTTCTCGCCCATGCGAGGCACGTCAAGCAGCGCCTGACGGCTCTTGAAGTCGCCTTTCTCGGCACGGTAGCTGACTATATTGGAGGCAAGTGCGGGCCCTATACCCGACACGTAAGCCAACAACTCCTTAGAGGCGGTGTTCACATTTATACCTACAGAGTTCACACAGCTTTCCACCGTATAGGCGAGCGCCTCCTTCAGCTTGGTCTGGTCGACATCATGCTGATACTGCCCTACGCCTATCGACTTGGGCTCGATCTTGACAAGCTCGGCAAGAGGGTCTATAAGACGGCGGCCTATGGACACGGCCCCGCGTACAGTGACGTCATAATCGGGAAATTCATCGCGGGCTATCTTGGAAGCGGAATAAATGGACGCTCCGTTCTCATTGACTACAAACACCTGCACAGGCCGCGGATAGCGCAATGAGCCGAGAAACTTTTCAGTCTCGCGGCTGGCGGTGCCGTTGCCCACGGCAATGGCGTCGATGCGGTACGACTCCACAAGCCGGCTTACCTTGAAGGCCGCTCCGTGGAAGTCATTCTGCGGCGGATTGGGATAAATGACCTCGGTGTGCATCAGATTGCCCTGCTCGTCGAGGCACACGACCTTGCATCCGGTACGGAACCCCGGGTCTATGGCAAGCACTCTCTTACGGCCCAACGGAGGTGCAAGAAGCAGCTGCCTTACATTGTCGGCAAACATGTTTATGGCCGCATCATCAGCCTTGCTTTTTGCCGCGGCGAGCACCTCGGTCTCTATCGAGGGTTTTATAAGACGACGGTAACTGTCCTTAACCGTGGACTTTATCAAAGCGGCCACGGACTCCGACGCGGTTGTCCTGACAAACATACGCGACAGCCGCTCTATCATCTCGTTGTCATCAATCGACACCGACACCTTCAGGAAGCCCTCGGCCTCGCCGCGCAGTATGGCGAGAAGACGGTGAGACGTCACCGTGCGCAACGGGCTGCTGAACTCAAAGTAATTTTCGTAGTTGGCGCCCTCCTTCTCCTTGCCTTTCACCACCTTGGCCGATATGACGGCATTTCGGCCGTAACGCGCACGCACTATCGACCGCGCTTTCTCGCTCTCGCTCATCCACTCCGCCATTATGTCGGCGGCGCCGGCCACTGCATCGGCCACATCGGCTACCTCGCCGCCGGTGAAACGACGGGCAGGCGACTCCACATCGGCCGACGTCTGCGCCATGAGCATACGGGCCAAAGGTTCAAGCCCCTTCTCGACAGCCATCTGCGCTCTTGTGCGCCTACGCGGTTTGTAAGGCATATAGAGGTCCTCAAGCTGGGTGGCGTCATATGTCTCCAGAATTTTCTTCTTCAGTTCGGGAGTCAGTTTATCCTGTTCCTTGATTGTATCGAGAATGGTATCTTTTCTTTTCTCCAACGCGAGCAGCGCTTCGTAACGCAACTGTATGTTATGGACCGCAACTTCGTCAAGGGCGCCGGTGGCCTCCTTGCGGTAACGGCTTATAAACGGTATGGTACACCCGTCGTCAAGCAGTTTCAACGTTGCCGCAACCGATTTTTTAGGGATACTCAGCTCATCGGCGATAATAGTAGATAATTCAGGATTCATAAGGGTTTACTTTGTGTTTGGTGCCTTCTTTTTCAGCTTCAGTACAGTTATTTCAGGAGTGGCCCCTATACGTGCAGGCAGAGCTACGGTGCCGAGGCCTATATTGACATAAAGTTTGTGCCGATCTGACTTGTCGCCGTACAGGCCTCCCCATTTTGAATAGCGCCATGCGGCAGGCGACCAACGGCCTATCTGCATCTGCATGGCATGGGTATGCCCTGAAAGCGTGAGGTCAATGTTTACGGTGTCATTGTCGGCGATTTTATTGACCCAATGGGCGGGATTGTGCGTCATAAGCACCTTGAAAACACTGTCGGACAACTGCGGATAAGCCTTCGCGAGATCGCCGTACACCGGGAATGGAGGATCGCCCCAGTTCTCAACTCCGATCAACGCTATCGAGTCGCCTTCATGACGGAGCCACGCAGTGACGTTATCAAGCTCGTTCCACCCCATATTGCGCTGAAGCGTGCGCAGCAGCTTCATGTTTTCGGCCTTGTCACCATCGTTTTTCCACGAACTGTAGTCGCCGTAATCATGATTGCCGAGCACGGAGTAAACACCGTCGCGGGCCTGAAGCCTCGACAATACGGGCACGTGCGGCAACATCTCGTCGGAGCGTCTGTTCACAATATCGCCGGTAAAGAGCACCACATCGGCATTGCGCGAGTTTATCTCGTCCACCACACGGCTTACAAAAGTAGTGTCGGAGCCGTAGGTACCCAGATGAAAATCGGAGAACTGCACTATGACATAATCGTCGAAAGCGGCCGGCAGATTGTCAAACTCCAACTCCACGTAATTCACCTTATAGTCGGTGCGGTTAACGAGAGCGGCCCACCAAAGGACGACAAATGCGCCTATAGCGGCTATAATGCCGGCAACGGAGCCGACATAGCACTTACGGCGCCTGAACACCAACGGCAGGTAATCGAACAGGCTGAATATACAATATATATATTTAGGCAGGTATACGGTGACATATGCGTAGAGCATCCACATGATGACAATAAGCATGCCGTCGGAACCGCCGCGGCGCGGCAGACACGCTACCGTTATTATATATACAAGCAGCAGAAGCGAGCTCCATGCATACACGACACCGGGCCAGCGACGGCGACACACGGCGGTAAGGCGCCGCCATATATAGATGTCGACCGCCACGTTGATCGCGGCTATAACGATAACAAGCATTATCCCAAGCCTCATCGTGCAATAACGACTTTAAAGGTTATCAGCCGTGACACTCGTCATGACAGAATTCATCGGCCTGAATATTGTTTTTCAACGGATTGGCATACATGGTAAGCATCATCCTGTACAGATAGTCCTTGTCTTCGGTCGTAAGCTCGGGCACATCCACTTTCTTGAGCTGCTCCTGAATGTAAGTCTCGAAGTCGGCTACTTCGCCGTCAGTGTACCGGCCGGCAAACTCCTTGGTCGAGTAGAGCAGGTCATACGCTATGTAGTTTATAGGATATATCTTGTAGCCTGAATGTATCTGGCAGTCTATCATGCGGCATACGTCGCGGGCCACGGCAGCCTTGTCGAGCGACTCGTCAAGAGCGGCGAGTTCCGGGTTGACGGGATATCCGACAGCGAAATGCACACGTCCTTTAGGCTGCAAAAGTCCGGTCTCCATGGCAAACAGGTCGTCGCGCTGTGTCTTCTTGAACTCGGGGTCATTGCGGCGCAGCAGAAACTCGCGTGCCTTAAGATAGTCGTTGGGGTCGTACTCGTAGGAGATTGACACGGGCAGCAGGTTGATCTCCATCAGATTTTCGGTAAACTCCTTGCCTCCGGCAAGTCCGAGCATCTTCACCAAAGAGTCCTGCGCCATATCGTTGGAGTCCTTGCTTCGTCCCTGACGCTCGGCTATCCATACCGACTGGTTGCGGCGCGATACCGTGTCATGTATGTAGGCCGACAATTCCTGTGCCGCTTCAAGAGCCTTCACTCTCGGGAGGTCGCGCTTCACGATAAAGCTTTTGTTGAGTCTGACCAAGTCGTTGATCCACTCGTAGACGAGCAGATTGTTGCCTATAGCCACCTCGGTCGTGGGATAGCCCGCGCGAAGAAAGCACAGGTTCAAAAACGACGTGTCGAGCACGATGTCGCGGTGGTTGGTTATAAATGTATATGCTTTTGTCTTGTCGACACGCTCAAGGCCGTCGACAGTTATGCCTGAAGTGGTTTTCGATGCCAGCATCTCAAGAAACGGCCACATGATCTTGTGCTGGAAAGTATCCTTGTCATGCACCTGAAGCAGGTCATGGCACATTTCGTCATAATCAACATTAGGTAACACCCATTTTACCGCATGCTCAAATCCCGGTTCTTTTACAAGATGCTGCATTTTTTCATGGAATACACTGTCGGGATAAGGAGCTATGTCCTCAAATTGTAGCTGTTCCTGTGTCATAATTATCCTAAATTATAATTTCGGTTGTTCAAAGATAACACTTTAATCTAAAAGTCGGTCTAAAATTACCGTTTCTTTACGATTTTTTATATATCGACGGCGTTGTTATAATTACGCCATTTCTCTATCAGAGCGGTCATGTCGGGCGGCACGGGAGCCGAAAAGAACATCTCCTCGCCCGTAACCGGGTGCACGAAGCCGAGCGTGCGCGCATGTAGCGCCTGACGCGGGCACAGCTCAAAACAGTTGGCTACAAACTGACGGTAGCGCGACGTAGTGAGTCCGCGCAATATGACATCGCCGCCATAACGGGCGTCGTTGAACAACGGATGCCCTATATGCTTCATATGGACCCTGATCTGGTGGGTACGGCCCGTTTCAAGCACACACTTCACTACACTTACATAGCCCAGCGGCTCGACTGTCGAGTAGTGGGTCACGGCATGCTTGCCGTAATCGCCATCGGGAAATACCGTCATCTGCAGCCTGTCCTTAAGGCTGCGGCCTATATTGCCCTCAATGCGTCCGTCGGCGGGGTCGGGACGTCCCCACACCACCGCCACATACTCGCGCTTGGTCGTCTTGTTGAAGAACTGCCGTCCGAGATGAGTCTTGGCATCGGGAGTCTTGGCCACTACGAGCAAGCCCGATGTATCTTTGTCGATACGGTGCACAAGCCCCATGCGCGGGTCATTGACATCGTAGTCGGGATTATCCTTGAAGTGGTAGGCCAATGCGTTGACGAGAGTACCGTGATAATTGCCGTGGCCGGGATGCACTACCAGTCCGGCCGGCTTGTTGACCACAAGCAGATGCTCGTCTTCATACACTATGTCGAGCGGTATGTCCTCGGCTATTATCTCCAGTTCATAACGCGGACGGTCCATGACCACCGTCACCACATCGAGCGGCTTCACGCGGTAATTGGACTTGACAGCGCGGCCGTTGACAAGTATACAGCCGGCTTCAGCCGCCTGCTGCACGCGGTTGCGCGACGACTTTTCAAGACGCGCCACAAGAAACTTGTCGACACGCAGAAGCTGCTGCCCCTTGTCGGCTACAAACCTGAAGTGCTCGTAAAGCTCGCCGCCGTCAGAGTCCTCGATATCGGAGTCATATACGTTATCGGCGACTGCATCGTCATCCGACGGCATAATATCATCTATATCGTCAACTGCCATAGCTCACCGGTCAATTGATGTCAAGTTCACTTGCCTCGATGTCCTCCGATATAGCCTCGGCGACAGCCACGCTATCCTCCTCGTCGGGCAGTCCGCCACCCACCTCGATGGTGACCGTGGCAGAAGCAGGGATACGCGCTCCGGGCTGCAGGGATATGCCGTTGAACTTGGCCCCTATCACAAGGTCGCGGTATTCACTGGGCACATAATGCTCTCTGATATGTTTTATGCCTATACCTTCAAGCACCGAACGCGCCTGACGCAAAGACATGTCGGCGAGATTGGGTATCGACACCATCTTGGGCGAAAAAGCATTGACCGTAAGATAGACAACCCGGTTGGGCTTCACTTTCGTATTTGGCCGGGGCGACTGGTCGAGCACGGTGCCGGGCTGAGTATGCTCGTCATATATCGAGTCAGACAACTCCACTTTGAGGCCGGCCGCCGCAAGCGCCGCCGTAGCCTGATTATAGGTAAGTCCGCGCATGTTAGGCACCACCTCATATTTTCCGTGGCCGGTCCACACGTCAAGTGCTACCAGAGTTATCCATACCACACCGCATCCTGCGATAAACATCAGCAACAGATTGAACAATATCGGATGCCGTTTGATAAAATCCTTATATTTTCCGAGTCGACTCGATTCTTCCACGTCTCACTAATTTAATTAAGCAATTGCCGCGATGTGTACGTAAAGCCGTCATGACAACACGACATTTTACCAATGTAAAGTGCAAAATTATATAAAACGGATGAAATTAACATCCCGTAGTGTATAATTTGTAGGCAAAAAATCTTAAATTATCTTTTATCGGGATTTTTTTGAGCCAATATATTATTACACTCATTATTTATTACTAAATTTGCAGCTTGAATATTTGATAGCATATTATGCGTAATTACATCCATATTTTAATAGTGCTTGTTTCCGCTGTCGCGTTTACATCATGCGGCGAATATCAGCGCATACTTAAAAGCAATGACCCGGACGAGCGTCTCGAGTACGCCAAGCGTGCGTTTGAGCAGAAAAAGTACACTCAGGCCGCTACCGTGCTCACCGATATAGTGACAATGTTCAAAGGCACCCAGAAAGCCGAGGACTCCCTGTACCTGCTCGCCCTGAGCCACTACGAAAACAAAGACTACGAAAACGCAGGCGCATACTTCCAGACGTACTACAACCGCTACCCCAAAGGCAAGTACGCAGAAATGGCCCGCTTCTACTGCGGATATGGCTACTATCTCGACTCTCCGGAGCCACAGCTCGACCAGAGCGGCACCATAAAAGCCATCGAGGAGCTGCAGGCCTTTCTCGACTATTTCCCCAAGAGCGACAAAGTGCCCGTGGCGCAGAACACCATATTCGAGCTTCAGGACAAGCTCACGCTGAAAGAGCTGCAGAACGCCCAGCTGTATTACAACATGGGCAACTATATGGGCAACAACTACGAGTCGGCGGTAATAGTGGCCCGCAACGCCATCAAGAACTACCCCTACTCCAAGTATAAGGAAGAGCTCGAGATGCTCATACTCAAATCGCGCTATCAGGAAGCAGCACAGAGCGTCGAGGAGAAGAAAGCCGACCGCTTCCGCGACGTGGTCGACGAGTACTACTCGTTTATCAACAACTATCCCGAGTCGCCCAACCGCAAGGAAGCCGACAACATCATGAAGATAGCCGGTAAATACGTAAACGAATAAACATTTATAATAATGGACTACAAGAAATCCAACGCACCTCTCAACACCACAACCCGCGACCTCATAAAGATGTCGGAGGACACAGGCAACATCTACGAAACAGTGTGCATAATCGCTAAGCGCGCCAACCAGATTGCCGGCGAGATGAAACACGACCTCGAAAAGAAGCTACAGGAGTTTGCATCGCTCAACGACAATCTCGAAGAAATTTCGGAAAACCGCGAGCAGATCGAGATTTCACGTTACTACGAGAAACTTCCCAAGCCCACTCTTATCGCCACCCAAGAGTATCTTGAAGGGAAAATCCACTTCCGCAACCCCTCGAAAGATAAAAATCTCGACTGAGAGTTTGGCCGGTTGCATAAAAATCACTAACTTTGTGCGCTCGTTTGGAGCACCTATATAATTATTAACTTTAAAATTTTCAATAAGAATGCACTTGAATTCTGACGAAAAAGTACAAATCTTTGAGAAATACGGTAAGGGCAAGACTGATACTGGCTCACCTGAAGCTCAGATAGCATTATTCTCGGTTCGTATTGCTCATTTGACTCAGCACCTGAAGTCAAATCACAAAGATTATACTACTGCACGCGCTCTGAAAGCATTGGTAGGTAAGCGCCGTCGCCTTCTTGATTACCTGATCAAGAAAGACATCAACCGCTATCGTGCCATCATCGCTCAGAAAGAGCTTGGTATCCGCAAGTAAGCCACGTGCTGCTTAACGACTACATGGGGCCGGCTGCGTCAATCGACGCGGCCGGCCTTGTTTTCATCCCATCCGTTTACACTGCCCCCCCCGATTATTCAGCCCCCGATGCAAATATCGGTTGAAATGTTAATCAGTCCTATATTTGTGTATATCAAATGTATTTGCTATTTTTGAAACCATGAAGAAATCATTTGATATAGTCTCAAGTACAGCTAAGGCCATAGAATACTTTTGGAGGACTAAGAACAACCAGCTAAAACGCAGTTCTGATTCTTCAAATAGGGGTGCAGTTGTTGGAGGAAAACAATTAGATGGATTTATAAATTTGATTAGGGATGCCTGTTTGTCTGTTGGCGTCCCCTTAGAATGCATCTATGACAACAATAATTATGTGCCCGGATTCTTTAGATCATCGAAAGATTGGGATTTCATTATAATAAGCCCCAAAGGGAAACTGCTTGTGTTGATTGAATTGAAATCACAAGTCGGTTCCTATGGAAATAATTTTAACAATCGCACAGAGGAAGCTCTCGGAAGCGCTACCGATTTATGGACAGCATACAGAGAGCAGGAATTCCCTACTTGCGGTACCCCATGGGTTGGTTATCTGATGTTAATTGGTGATGACGCAAAATCAACAGTGCCTGTAAGAAATTACTCTATGCATTATCCTGTGTTGCCCGAGTTTGAAAATGCGTCATATATTGATCGTTACAGAGTTCTTTGTAAAAAATTAATGACCGAGAGATTATATACTGCAACTTGTCTTATTCGCACAAAGGATGCAAAAACGTTTTGTGATGTTGCAGAAGATTTGTCGATAACCCGTTTTATAAACTCTCTTAAAGGATACCTGATTGGTTGTGCAAGCGAATTTCACGAGTGATTTATATGGTTTAAGGCATAGCGGCAGTTCACATGGAGATGTATTTACATCTCCATGCGTAGTTTGTTTTATGCTTGACTTAATTGGATATACACCCGATAAAGATCTATCAAAGTATAAAGTTTTAGAGCCAAGTTTCGGTGGTGGAGACTTCTTAACAGAAATACAGAAACGACTGATTCAGTCCGCTAAGACTTTTAATTTTAATCCATCTGAAATCATGTCTCGGAATATCTACGGGTGCGAAATTGACAAAGTTAAATATGACAAATGTGTTGAGAGTCTAAGAGTATTAATGCCTGATTTCGTACCATATAAATTAAAGTGTGGAGACTTCCTGTCTTCTACTTGGGATGTTCAATTTGATTTTATCGTTGGGAATCCGCCATATATCCGATACGAAAATATTCCTTCAAGATTACGGAGTTCGTACAAGGCTATATTTCACACTTTTCACTATAGAAGTGATTTATATATACCATTTTATGAACATAGTCTGAAAAATCTTTCCACAAAAGGTCGTCATTGTTTCATATGTTCAAATAGATGGCTTAAGAATGAGTATGGCAAAAGACTTCGGGCTCTGATTTCCTCATATTACAAATTGGAATACATTATTGATGTTGAAAAATTAGATGCTTTTAAAGAATCCGTTTTGGCATATCCGTCTATCACTCTTATATCAAAAACGGGAATCGGTAATGGCACTAAAATTGCAGTTGTCAATGATATCCATGAATTAAAAATTCCGTTATCAACCAAAACAAAAAAAATAGAACACCTTTACAATTGGGATAGCCTATTTTTAAATGACAGGATTAATGGCCTGAGTACTATTGAACAACAAGGTTTTATAGTTGGAATTGGAGTTGCTACAGGTGCAGATAGACTGTTTATCTCTTCTGAACTAATAAACTTGGTTGAAAACGAGCTCATTCTTCCAATCGTAAATGCAAAAGATTTAACGGGCAATGAATTTAAATGGAAGGGATTATATATTTTAAATCCTTACGATTCAAATGGCTCGATGATTGATTTAAACAAATATCCCAAGGCTAAACAATACTTGGAACAGTTCAAATCTATTCTTTCAAAAAGACATATAGTTAAAAATGGACGAGCATGGTATTCTCTTATTGACAAGATAAAGCCCAAATTAGTTAATCAGCCAAAAATTCTATTACCCGATATATCGGGTAATAGTGTCTTTTTTATTGATCAGGGCTTGTTTTACCCTGCTCATAATATCTATTATATAACAGGAAGACCTATTGAAGAATTAGAATTATTGGCAGCTATCCTTATGAGCAAATTTGTTACTACGCAAATGGCAAGTATCGCAAACAAAATGAACGGAGGTCTTCCGCGTTGGCAAAGTCAAAGTATAAGAAGGATTAGCGTACCATTGATTTCAAATATTCCAGCTCTGCAAAGACATTCTCTTATTGAAGCTTATTATAAGCAAAATCATGCTGCGATAGATAATATAGTCGAAGATATCGTTAATTCACAACTCGATGAGAACCTGCCGACAAAAACAAACGTATATCCTCAATCTTTATTCGACTATGATTTTTCTGTAAATACCCGCTCAAATGATTTTGGGGCCAAATGACACATTTTCACAGCACATCTGTGCCGGCCAAGATTGGGTTTAAAACATTAGTATTGGCAATGGATCAGCCGCAAAACGCAGTTGTAAAACGCCAATGTTGATAGGACACCATACCCATTCAACCTGCGAGCCAGCAAAGGCTCATCAATAACCGAGATACTTCATAACGAAGACTGCGTCATCCTTCGGATGCCTTGTCTCCGACTTATACCGTGCAGAAACCTTTACAGGCTCTCCCCTACTGGCTTTTTCACGGCAAGTGTATCGTGTCGGAGACAATTACAAATCCAACAGTATGGTAAGATGGCTATCCGGAGCATGCCTTGACGGTTGTCAGTCAAGGCATGCGTCGAGGTCGCGGGTTATCTGCTCGCGATCGAGATGCTGACCGATGAAAACGATCTTTTCCATACGGTCGCCGTAAGTATCGTCCCAGTCGCGCATAAGCCCCGGCTCCTGCTCCATCAGCTGTTGCAGCTCCTCCTCGGGTGCCGTAGCATACCATTGGCCCACATCGGTAATTTTTTTCTGCACACCCGCCTGTTCAAACAGATAGGTCACGTCGGTATTGTCGCTGAAGTAGCACACACCTTTGGCCCGGATGACATTGCGCGGCCACTTCTTGTCCACATAATAATCAAATTTGTTAAGATTAAACGGACGGCGACGGTAGTAAACAAACGTCGAGATGCCGTACTCCTCGGCCTCGCCCTCTTCATAGTCATGATGGTGATGATGATGATGGTGGTGACCATGCTCATGCTCATTCTTATCGTCATCGTCATGGTCATGGTGATGATGGTGATGCTCGTGTTCAAGTTCATCGACCGGACGTTCAATCTCCTTGATCCAAGTAGCCGAAGTAGCCACCTTCTCAAAGTCAAAAAGTCCGGTATTGATTATGCGGCCGAGATCGACATCGGCATAATCACATTCTATTATCTCGGCCTGAGGCTGAAGAGTGCGTATAATCTCTTTTATACGACGGCCCTCCTCGGCGCTCACCTCCGATATTTTGTTGAGCAGAATTATATTGCAGAATTCTATCTGCTGTATTATAAGGTTTTCTATATCCTCATCGTCTATATTGTCAGCCGTAAGACTGTCACCGCACGAGAACTCGCTCTGCAATCGCAGAGCATCAACGACCGTCACCACACAGTCAAGACGACATGTGCCGAACTTGTTGACCGCCGGCGCCATAGCCGGTATCGAGCATATGGTCTGTGCTATAGGCTCCGGCTCACATATGCCGCTCGCTTCAATAACTATATAGTCGAAGCAGTCCATATGAAGCAGATCGACTATCTGATTCACAAGATCCATCTTCAGCGTACAGCATATGCAGCCGTTCTGGAGAGCCACCAGACTGTCATCTGACGTGCCTACCACGCCCCCTTTTTGTATAAGGTCGGCATCGATGTTCACCTCCCCAATGTCATTGACTATGACGGCAAACTTTATGCCGCGCTCGTTGGTCAGTATGTGATTAACCAATGTTGTCTTGCCGCTTCCCAGATATCCGGTAAGTAGAAGCACAGGTACATCTTTTCCTTTCATAACAATGTATATTTTTGCATCGCAAAAATAACAAATTCCTCGGCCATATCCTCGGTTTATCGACGAAAAAGACTAAATTTGCATTAACTCAATAAACCGGCAAAATCCGTTTTTTAACCCCATAATCATTTTATCAGTCATGAAAAAATCAGTATTGGTCTTTATAGCCATCGCATTATACGGCGTTACGGTGCATGCCGCATCGCCCGGAGGTCTTGACAAAGCTACAGTCGACAAGATACGTTCGGCATATCGCGACACTCCTCATCAGCGCGCCATTCACAACGCCATAGCGGCAAATTCGATTGACAAACTCGCGGTCAATGCTGCGAATAAAAACAATTTCGACACCCACTTTTCACACAAAGTAAAAAGCAAAGGCATCACCGACCAGAAGTCGTCGGGCCGATGCTGGCTCTTCACCGGACTTAACGTACTGCGCTCACAGATGATGGCTCAGCACAATCTGCCGGAGCTGACGTTGTCGCAAAACTACAACTTCTTCTGGGACCAGCTCGAAAAGTCCAATCTGTTTCTTCAAAGCATCATCGACACCGCCGACCGGCCTATGGATGACAAGACCGTCGAATGGTTGTTTAAAAATCCGCTCAGCGACGGCGGCCAGTACACCGGTCTGTCTGACAACATATCGAAGTACGGCGTAGTGCCCTCGGAAGTGATGGTGGAGACTTTCAGCAGCTCAAACACATCGCGCATGCGCAATCTCATAGGCCTCAAGCTCAAGGAGTGGGGTCTTGAACTCCGCAAAAGCGCTGCCGCCGGCACCGGGGCCAAAGCCCTTTCCGACAGAAAGACCGAAATGCTCGGCGAAGTATACAAGATGCTTGCCCTGACCCTCGGAGAGCCGCCGACCGAATTCTCATGGTCGAGAAAGGACCGTGACGGCAACATAATCGACACATCGACCTACACTCCGCAGTCGTTTTACGCCACATATGCCGGCAATGACCTGAAAAACGACTACGTCATGCTCATGAACGACCCCACCAGAGAATACTACAAGTTATATGAGATAGACCTCGACCGCCACACTTACGACGGCCGCAACTGGACTTACATAAACCTGCCGGTAGAGGATATAAAGGAGATGGCCATAGCGTCGATCAAGGACAGCACCATGATGTACTTTTCATGCGACGTGGGCAAGTGCTTCGACCGTGAGCGCGGACTGCTCGATGTCAATCATTTCGACTACGGTTCGTTGTTTGACACCGAATTTCCGATGGACAAGGCCGACCGCATACGCACCTTTGCCAGCTCGTCGTCACATGCCATGACCCTGATGGCCGTAGACCTCGACAAAGACGGACGCCCCAAGAAGTGGATGGTCGAAAACAGCTGGGGACCCGGAGCCAACAACGGACATCTTATAATGACCAACCGATGGTTTGACGAATACATGTTCCGCCTCGTGGTCAACAAAAAGTATCTCACCGCCAAAGCCGCTTCAGTACTCGACACCAAACCCATACTCCTGCCGGCATGGGACCCCATGTTCGCCGAGGAACAGTAACCCGGACGCTCCTTTTTCTGTTAACGCACTGCCTCAGATTATCTTCATAGCTTTTGCGATGCAGCAAGCCTCCATCGAGTTCTTTACTTGCAGTTTAGCAAGTATTTCCTGTCGGTGGCGGCTTACCGTGTTTTTGCTTATGGATAAAATTTCGGCTATCTCGTAACTCCTTTTTCCTGAATCAATAAGTGTAAGTACCTGTTTTTCTCGGCGACTTAGGATTGACGCATCGGCTGACGAGGTCAATTCTTCCGAAACACCCGTGAGTGAATTGACCACTATGCTTTTCCCGGGGAAATCAAATGCGCTGCGTCCGTACAGGCATAATGCGTGGGTAATTGTCTCGGTATCATCGGCATAAATGTAATACATCCTGTGAATCACATCTATCAAGTCGCCTGTCGCCGTTTTCATCCGCAATTTTGACACAAGATAGTAATCGGAGCGTGTATGACGTGGCACATGACGCAGAAAATTGAAGAACCGCAGTTCAGCGAGATATTTTTCCTCTCGTTCCTCTTCTGACATCAGATTGAGAATGGCCTTTTCCCAAATCGAATCCTCTTCCGAATAGTTTACTACACCTAAAATAATGCCGAACTTGCCGGGGAATATCCGGCTGGTGCCACGCCTCAAATCGCTTACTACGGCAGTGACATTCTCTATCCGGGATATATTGTCCGCATAATCAAGCGATTGCGTAGCTTCTATGGAATCAGCCTTAACGGACTGACTTTTCAGAAGTTGGTCGAGTTTAGTCAGATTACTCATGTCAAAAAATGGTTATTTATAGCCATTGCGCATTATTTTACAAGCGATTAACTTTGCAAAGTTAACTCCAATATATGGTTATTTGAAATGACAGAGAAAGAAAAGATGCTGGCCGGCATGATATATGATGCAAACAATGACCCCCTGCTTATCGCCGAGAGGCTTGAGTGCAAAGAATTGTGTCATGACTACAATAATCTCAGACCTAAGGAAAGTAGAATGCGGCGGGAGATTATTGTCAAGATATTAGGCTCTGTAAAGGGAGATTTCCTTATAGAGCAGCCGTTTCTATGCGATTATGGCTACAATATCCATATCGGCGATAAATTCTACGCCAATCATAATTTAGTCATACTTGACGGGGCGCCGGTAAGATTCGGCGACAACGTGTTTATCGCTCCTAATTGCGGATTTTACACGGCAGGGCATCCGATTGATGCCACCGAGAGAAACAAGGGACTCGAATACGCCCGTCCGATTACTGTCGGCAATGATGTGTGGATTGGCGCCAATGTATGTGTTCTGCCCGGCGTGACCATCGGCGATGATTGCGTAATCGGAGCCGGCAGTGTTGTGGTGAAAGACATTCCTCCTCATTCTGTAGCCGTAGGAAATCCTTGCAAAGTAATAAAAACGATAAAATGACAGACATGGTACAAAAAGTTTTATTCATGGCACTTACGCTGATGACAGGACTGTCGCTCTCAGCCCAGACCCTTGAAAAAATGAACTGGTTCAACGAACCGTCGCAGTGGAATATATCCAGCAACGAACTATCGATGTCGGTAACGCCCAAGAGTGATTACTGGCGCGTATCGCACTATGGCTTCACTGTTGATGACGCACCGTTCTACTATGCGGAATACGGCGGAGAGTTCGAGGCAAAGGTAAAGGTATCGGGCGATTACAAAGTGCGTTTCGACCAAGCCGGCATGATGATTCGTATCGACCATGAGAATTATATCAAGGCGGGTATAGAATACGTTGACGGCAAATACAACCTCAGCACGGTAGTAACCCATCACACATCCGACTGGAGTGTCATAGTTCTCGACAAGCCTGTCGATTTCATCTGGATAAAGGCAGTGCGCCGTAAGGATGCGATAGAGGTTTTCTATTCATTCGACGACAAGGAATACATCATGATGCGAAACGCATGGATGGAAGCCAACCGTCCGGTGAAAATCGGCATGATGGGTGCGTGTCCTGACGGAAACGGCTTCAATGTCACATTCTCCGACTTCTCGGTTCGTCACCTGCCTGACGCAGTCCGCACCGAATGGCTTGAGAACAACAAATAATATTGAACAATGAATATAAAAATAGACCATACGGCACTATATGTCCGTGACTTGGACGGGGCAAGAGACTTTTTCATACGGTATTTCAATGCCGAACCATCGGAACAATACCACAATCCGAAGACCGATTTCAAGTCATATTTCCTGAGTTTTGGCAGCGGCCCGAGGCTCGAAATAATGACCCGTCCCGGATTGGATGTGCAGAACGAGACGCAGATGCGAACCGGCTATATACATCTGTCATTCAGTGTCGGCGACAGAGATAACGTAGATAAGCTGACATCAATACTCAAAGACGGTGGGTATGAAGTCGTCAGTGGCCCCAGAGTTACCGGCGACGGCTACTATGAGAGCCAGATAATCGGAGTCGAAGGCAACGTAATCGAAATTACCGAATAATCAGAACATATCCACCCGCACAACAACGCTCTACTCATAGAAACGTAGCAATCGCCCATATCGAGTCTCAGACCAATATAAAAAACGCAGGGAAGTCAGCATGCTTGTAGTGCGCGGTAGTGCGCCGCTCCGACCTTCCGACCCTATTTCAACATCGAAACTGATTCGTTATTTTGTGGCCGAGTGGCACGACCTCGACACGCTGCATGGTCGACGAGCCCCCTATGCGCCGGGCAAGATCTATCTGTATGCGGGCCGTGTCGGCCTCGGGATATGTAAACCTTATCATACCCGACCGGGGAGCGGCGGCAAGCTCCGCTTTTATACCGTAGTCGTCGAGCATGACCGTATAGCGGTCTATGCGGGCCCACTCCCTGTCATGAGAAAACCGGCTGCGATAGCCGCGTTCCGGATTATCTTCAGTGCCTTTGAATGTTTTCAACGGCCCCACTGTCGGCATAACGAGGAAATTGCCCAGATCGCCATACCACCCCACTCCGCTCATATGGGTAAAACTGAATCCCTCTATGGTTTTGTGGTGCCATGAATAACCGGAGCCGTTATCGCCTCCGGTTTTTGTATCAGGACTCAGCTGGACAAGTCCGTAAGGAGTACATACTCCGGGAAATGTTTTCCCGAGGCCGTCGGTGGCACCGGCAAGCTCGTCGTAAGTCGTGGCTCCTATTATCGGATTCACATAGTCAACCGGCGACACGCGGTCAGCCGCCGTAACAGACGCAGCCACTGCCAGCGCAACGGCTGCAAGAACATGAACACGCATGGCGGAATGGTGTCAAAACTATGGATTAATGCCCCTTGTAAGGCGATAATGGTTTTCAGTAAGCCGGTTGTAAATCTTGTCGCCGGCACCGTATTCTATCATTCCGGGACCATACTCTGCACCGAAACCGCCCAGCGAAGCCGACCTTATGTCAGGCAAATACACAGGCCACGAGCCGCTGCCCCAAGTGTAACCGAACAGAAACGGCGTGCCCTCCGCAGCCATCTCGTTCTTCCAGTCAATCTGGAATTTTATAAACGGTTCGCCCGGCACGGCAGCTATCACTATGTCATTGTTTAGCACTATGTTGGAGAAGTGTACGTTATAGTCAAGCGACTTGTCCTGACGCCCCGTAAAGCGCAGCGAGTCGGTCATAATCTGTATGGAAGCCTCCTGACGCGGATCGGGATACAATGACTCGGCCAGCTTGACAGCCTCCATGCCGAGCAGTTTGCCCATGCGCTCGATAAGGTAATATTTGGCCGGACGCAGGTCATCGGCATCCTTACGGCCTCCGTCCTTAAACAACGGGGCCTGATTGCCGACACCGCCCTGTATGAACAGACAGTTTACCGGAGTGTCGAAAGCCTCCTCTACATAACGGGCGGCATAACCTACGTAATCGGCCGACACTTCAAAGTTGTTCCACACCACATCGGGGTGACAGGCGAAATTCATAACCACAGCTTTGGGTGTGCCCGACACGGCATCCTCAACCTTTATGACGCCTACGGCCGGGTCTATCGGTCCATGCACTATACACTCCGGATTGGTATATCCGCCAAGGTCCAGCGACACAAAGCCGAGACGTACACTGTCGGCCTCAAGCACAAGAGCGCGTGCATATACCGAGTCATGCACCGGATAGTATGGTTTGACGGGAGTGATATTGGTTTTAGCGGTACCGCCACGCATAACCCGGGCAGCCGAAGAACAGACCGGTGACAAAAATACAGCCACCATAGCCAAAGCGAAAATTATCTTTCTCATAATGTTGCTTATTAATATGGTCATAATCCGTAATGCCGTATGGAACGGTATTACGTGAGGTTAACGACACAAAATTAACCCCGCCACATTAGCACAACTATTAAAAACAGATTAATCACCGATAAAATCATCAAAAAACTCGGTTCTTAAACGGCCAATGTCGGTAGTACGCCGATACCACGACGTCCGGCCGCGACCCGCATGGCCCTATGCCGACGTCGCCTCCGGATTCACCCTGATATTGGCCATCCGGATTTGCGGGCGCCGGTAGTACGGCGCCCGCACCAAACTGCGGCATTTAGCACTTCATCCGGCTTTTTGTCTATTGAAACAAAAAGCGGCTGCCTGATCAGGCAGCCGCAGGTTAAGGGTCAGTATGGTATCGGATTATTTCTTGAAGAAGCGGTTGTAAAGGCCTTGGAAACCCTGACCGTGACGTGCTTCATCCTTAGCCATTTCATGAACGGTGTCATGGATAGCGTCGAGGTTAAGTTCCTTGGCGCGGCGTGCTATGCGCATTTTGTCTTCGTTGGCACCTGCCTCGGCAGCCATACGCTTCTCAAGGTTGGTCTTGGTATCCCAGACTACCTCACCGAGAAGTTCGGCAAACTTGGAAGCATGCTCAGCTTCTTCCCAAGCGTAGCGCTTGAAAGCCTCTGCGATTTCGGGATATCCCTCGCGGTCGGCCTGACGCGACATAGCGAGATACATGCCCACTTCGCCGCACTCACCGTTGAAGTGTGCGGTAAGGTCCTTGATCATCTCCTCGTCGCAGCCCTTTGCTACACCTATTTCGTGTTCGGTTACAAATGTAAGGGCGGCAGTCTCGTCAAGTTCTTTAAACTTGCTGCGGGGTGCGCCGCATACGGGGCACTTTTCGGGAGCTTCATCACCTTCATGAACGTAACCACACACTGTGCAAATAAATTTCTTTTTCATTGTCTTTTGGTTATTAAATAATTATACGAATATGGATTTTTACATTTTATCCTGACATTTGGAGCACAATCCCCTGTAGCACAGCTCCACACGCTCTACCTGAAAGCCTGCGCCGGGCGACAGGCAGGCAAACATCGCTCCGTCGAGCGGCATATCCGCAACCGCGCCACAGCATCGACAGTACATGTGGGCATGCGGTGTCTCCACAAAATCGAAGCGTGCATTACGCGGGTCGGAAGTAAGCATCTCGACTCCGCTCCCCGACGACACAAGACAATTCAATGTATTGTAAACCGTAGTCAACGATAACGACGGCATGTCAGGCACAAGAGCGGCATAAATGTTTTCAGCCGTAGGATGTACAGGGTTCTCCATGAGATAACGCAGTATGGCAATACGCTGAGCCGAAGGGCGTACTCCCTTCGCTTTCAAATATTGGCTTACCTGCGCTGTCGTCATAAAAATTACTTTTATAATTATTATTAATTTGTAATCACTACAAAGTTATAAATAATTTATATATCTGCAAAATTTTCCACAATAAATTTTACTGTCACCGAATACTTTTTTATACAGAATTGAAATTTGTAAAAAAAAACGGTTGCTAAACGGCAGCAATGTCGGTAAAGATGTCGGTATATACCGTTTAAGAACTACGGGAAACAAAAAACCGCCGGCAGCGTCATGGCTGTCGGCGGTTTATACGTTACGCGCGGCTGTATTACTTGATTATGCCGTGCTTCTTGAATACTTTCTGTATTTTTTCGAGAGCGGAGGTAACCTGATCTTTGGTGTGAGTAGCCATAAGACTGAAGCGGATGAGAGTGTCGTGGGGAGCCACAGCCGGCGAAACCACGGGATTGACAAACACACCCTCTTCAAGAAGATCGCGTGTCACCTCAAATGTCTTATAATTGTCACGTATATAAAGCGGTATGATCGGTGTCGAAGTGTTGCCTATCTCACAGCCCATTTCACGGAAACCGTCGAGGGCATAGTTGGTTATCTCCCAAAGATGCTCCTGTATCTGCGGCTCGCTCTCCATTATGTCGAGAGCCGCCATGACTGCCGCAGTCGATGCCGGAGTTATGGATGCGGTAAATATATAGGAACGCGAGTGATGACGGAGGAAATTGGTTATCTCCTTGTCGCAGGCTATGAAGCCGCCGAGCGAAGCAAACGACTTGCTGAATGTGCCCATGATAAGGTCGACGTCATCAGCCACACCGAAGTGGTTGCAGACACCGCGACCGCCTTTGCCGAACACACCTATACCGTGAGCCTCGTCAACCATGACGCTTGCATCGTACTTCTTGGCAAGACGCACTATTTCGGGAAGGTTGGCCACATCGCCCTCCATCGAGAACACACCGTCGGTCACAATCAGTTTTACCTTCGACGGATCGCACTTCTTAAGCTGAGCTTCAAGCGACTCCATGTCGTTGTGCTTATATTTGAGAGCCGTCGAGAACGACAGACGGCGACCGTCGATAATCGATGCATGGTCCTGCTCGTCAAAAAGTATGTAGTCCTCACGTCCGGTAAGCGTCGATACGACACCGAGATTAACCTCAAAGCCGGTGGAATATATCATGGCGTCCTCCTTGCCCACGTAAGCGGCAAGACGCGCCTCCAGTTCTTTATGAATGTCGAGTGTTCCGTTCAGGAAAGGGGAGCCGGCGCAACCGGTACCATACTTTTTAATAGCCGCGATAGCAGCCTCTTTTACCTTTGGGTGATTGACCAGTCCGGTATAGCAATTGGATCCGAACATCATGACCTTGCGACCATTTATAATCACTTCAGGATCCTGCTCGCTTGATATCGCGCGAAAATAGGGATAGATACCCGCAGCCTTTGCTTTTTGGGGCTCTTGGTACTTGTCAAGTTTAGCCTGTAATAGCTTCATAATACTTCTTTAACGTAAGCGGTTTTATAGGTTGTTACCTTACCTGCCCGGCCAACTGCCGATTTTGCAGGCTGCAAAGATAACTAAAATCCGTGAATTAACGGCAATTTTCTTTAATTTTATGTAGTAATATTTTTATATGGCTCCTTTCGGCCGTTCACATATAGACAACCGTGCTACATTTTCGTTTCGAAAGTTGATTATATCAAATGAAAAGATTACATTTGCTCTCCGTAACCAACATTTATTATTTCGTATGGAAATCAGAAACCTTAAGAACACAGTGGCGCTTATGTCACTGGCCGTGACAACACCGGCCATAGCCCAAAAAGCGCCGGCGACACCTCCGAAACAAGCCCAGCCTAACGTACTCATCATTTATGCCGACGACCTCGGATACGGTGATCTTGAGTGCTACGGAGCCAAGAACGTAGCCACACCCAATGTGAACCGCATAGCACAAAACGGCATACGGTTTACAAACGCCTATGCAGTGGCGGCCACAAGTACACCGTCGCGCTACGCCATGCTCACCGGACACTACAGCTGGCGCCGCCCCGACACAGACATAGCCCCGGGCAATGCCGGCATGATCATAAGGCCGGAGCAATACACTATGGCCGACCTGTTTAAATCAGCCGGATACACGACATGCGCCATAGGCAAATGGCATCTCGGCCTCGGTGACGAAACGGGCAAACAGGACTGGAACGCACAGCTCCCCGCCTCACTCGGCGACCTCGGCTTCGACTACTCATATATAATGGCTGCCACAGCCGACAGAGTGCCGTGCGTATTTATCGAAAACGGGCATGTGGCCAACTATGACCCGTCGGCACCGATCGAGGTCGACTACAAGAAGAATTTCCCGGGTGAGCCTACAGGCAAGAAAAATCCGGAACTGCTATATAATCTGAAATCGACTTTCGGACACAACATGTCGATAGTCAACGGCATAGGCCGCATAGGTTACATGAAAGGCGGCGGCAAAGCCCTGTGGAAAGACGAGAATATAGCCGACTCCATAACCGCGCATGCCATCGACTTTATAAAAGACAACGCCGACAGACCGTTTTTCATGTACTTTGCCACCAACGACGTACACGTACCCCGATTCCCGCACGAACGGTTCAGAGGCAAGAACAAGATGGGACTTCGCGGCGATGCCATAGCACAGTTTGACTGGAGCGTAGGACAACTTCTGTCGACTCTCGAAGAGCTTGACATACTCGACAACACGCTCATCATCGTGTCGAGCGACAACGGCCCCATACTCAACGACGGCTACGACGACCATGCCGAAGAGCTGCTCAACGGACACTCACCCACAGGCCCGCTGCGCGGCAGCAAATACAGCCTTTATGAAGGCGGCACCCGTGTGCCCGTGATAGTATCATGGCCGGCAGCCAATCTGAAAAAAGGCGAAAACGGCACTCTGTTGTCGCAGATAGACCTCGTGGCATCATTTGCCGCAATGCTCGGACAGCGTATGCCGGCCGGCAGCGCCCCCGACAGCTTCAACCGCATGGACAACTGGCTTGGCCGCGACAACACCGACCGCCCGTGGATAATACAGCAGGGCTATGACCACACTCTGGCACTGCGTACACCGAAATGGAAATATGTCGAGGCAAGCTCTTATCCGGCCATGAAGCCCAAAGGAGCATGCGTAGAGACAGGATGCGCGCCTGTGCAGCAGCTGTTTGACATGTCGCAGATATATGAAGACAAGAACGTCGCCACCCAGCATCCCGACGAAGTGGGCCGTCTGCATCTGCTCCTCGAACTGATACGCAGTTCCGACTACAACGAGCTTCCTCCGGCCGACATGCCGTAAACAAATTATTCCAATCCTCTATATCCCCCACAGATAACGGTTTCAGCCCTACGGGTCTGCAATCGGTCTGTGGGGATTTTTTTGAATCAATATAAAAATACGGTTGTCAGGCAGTGTCTTCTGCAACCGCCGTGCCGTTTCATTTAACATTTCGACCCTTTCCGCATTAACTTACATTAAATGGCGTGCTAATCTGCACCTCGCCAACCGGTTATCTTAAAAACAGACTGTTAATGCCCGATTGTACATAAAAACGGTGTTTTGTCGTATTATCTTTGCGGAAAAACAATATTTAAACCAATATCACATACAATGAAACGTACACCCAAATTTGACAAGACATGGAGCGAATCCATAGCCATGCTTCCCGCAGAACTTCAGCAACCCCTCATCGATGCCATAAAGGAGTATCAGTTGACGGCTACCGAGCCGACAGGGCTTGCACCAATAGCTCAATGCGTGTTCAACCTATTGAAACCTGTCATTGACCGCCGCGCGAAGGCTGCATCCTATCAGCGCCGTCGCCGCGAGGCCGCCACCGAAGCATACAGCGCCCCCGCCCCCATTGACGCCGGACGTCTTGTCAAGCAGGACCGCAAATACATACGCCTCATAGCCAAGCGCTATAACCTCATCCACCGCCACATCAAGTCGGAGATTGACCGCGTATCGGCCATGCTTGCCGCCCACGGCATAGACCGCATACCGATATTCCTTTACAAAGAATATCTCGAACAGCACCTTGCCGGCATAATCCGCTGAAGAACAGATATCTTGTAAGTATGGACGCCGGTATCACGGCATCCGGATGCGACCCGTATGGCCATCAATAATCACATCCCCCGTGTGGCCATCCGGATATGCGGGCGCCGTATTACCGGTGCCCCTACCGGCTGATTGCATATTATGCCCCTCAAATCCCGGATATTATGTGAGCCTGCAAAGGCTCATGCCAATTGTTAGCCGGGGACAAGGCATCCGAAGGATGACGCAGTCTCCGGTATGTAGTGTTACCCCATTATTGATGAGTCTGCAAAGACTCATGCCGACAACATGCAGTCAGTGGAAATGAGCACGAGTCTTTTCAGACTCGACACGGGTTGATGTAATTTCCCGACCGGGCACTTCATACCCGGCTTACGTTTGGCGAGAGCCCTTACAGGCTCGCAAGTCGTCAAATCGCTATGGCAGGTCGGTAGGGACACGGGTACCATGGCAGTGCTGTCCGGATTCGCGGGCGCCGTACTACTGGCGCCACTACCAATCCGTTATATTTTAACACTTCAAACGGCTTTTGCTACTGACCCATGATTCCACAAAAAAAGCATGGCCTCATGGAGCCATGCTTTATACGGTATAGTCCGTTGTCGGAGAAATAGACATCGTCAATAGGTGATTGTGGGCGGTAATGCCGCAGCCTCGTCAATCATCTTCTGTACCTCCGCTACAGAGGGCACACGACGCGTAAGATGCTTCTCGATATTGATCTCTTCCATTTTTGCCACAAGATTTTCCGCTTTACGATGACGTAACTCTTTTACTGTGTCAACGCCGGCAGCTTCAAGCAGTTCGGCAAACTGCGGACCGATGCCGTTTATACGGAACAAATCGGCATGATTGGCCCACTTCAGTATCAGCTTCGATGAAATGCCGGTGGCTTCGGCCAGATCCTTACGTCCTTTGGGAGTAACACAACGCTCAAGGAGTTCATCAACGGTTTTTATACCCGCCTCGTTCAACTTGACTGCATAGGCATCGCCTACACCTTCAATATCAATAACTTTGTAGGTCATAAATGTTAGGTATTAAATTGACATTATTTCATAAAGATAACACTTATCTGTTACGGTTGCAGATAAACGCTCTTTATTTTACATAATTTTAACATTTACAAACATCTACATATATTATTGAACATATGCGCCACATCACTTCGCGGCGAGTTTCAGCACGGCTTTAATCGGGAAGTGATCGGAAGGAGTGCGCGAAGTATAGCGTCGGAATTCAATTTCTTCCGGAGCGTCATCGGCTTTCATGGCCACCGTATCATTGGCGGTGCGGTATGTATCGGTCAGCACTCCGTACTTGGCCACCTCAAAATCAGGCGATACAAATATGTGGTCTATGCGACTGTCGGTATAACCGTCGGTGCGGAAGCTGTTGAAAGTGCCGTTTGTAGCGTAACACAGTTCGGCCGCGCAATAGGAATCGAGCAGCATGCTGTCCGATACAAGAGCTCGGTATGATGAATGGGTCTGGTCGACATTGAAGTCACCGGTCAGTATGACAGGAAGCCCCTTGCCGAGCTCTTTCATCTTTTGCCGTACAAGACCGGCGCTCTCCACCCTCGCCTGCTTGCCCACATGATCCATGTGCAGATTAAAGAACATGAACTCACGGCCTGAAGTCTTTTCACGGAAATGCCCCCAAGTGCATATACGCGGCAATACGGCGTCCCAGCCCACGCTCGGCTCCGAAGGAGTCTCCGACAGCCAGAAATCGCCATGGTCCACCACGTCAAACCTGTCGGTACGGTAAAATATGGCAGCATGCTCTCCGCCATCCTTACCGTCGTTGCGCCCCACACCTATATAATCGTATCCGGGCAACTGCGACACGAGGTCATCGAGCTGACGTTTATAGCCCTCCTGAGTGCCGAAAATGTCAAAATCATGAAAGAGTACAAGTTTTGCAAGCACTGGATAACGTGCGCTCCAGCCGTTGCCGGCCAACGAGTCGTCATCGTTGACATAACGCAGATTGTAAGAGGCGACATTCATTTCAGTTCCGGACGGAGTTCCGTGGCATCCGGCAAACAGGGCCGCCGCGACAACAGCAGCCACACACAGACTGTAAATTTTCATAAAGCGGTAAATGTTAAGATTAAAAAGACAAGCGGGACCGATGTCGAATGACGACACTGCCCCGCCTGTATGAGTCAAGCAAGAGTGATGATTATTTTTTCTTGCGGTTACCGTAACGGCTCATGAACTTATCAACGCGGCCGGCGGTATCGACAAGCTTCTGCTTACCGGTGAAGAACGGGTGAGAAGAACTGGTGATTTCAAGCTTCACCAAAGGATAAGTCACACCGTCAACTTCGATAGTTTCCTTGGCGGCAACTGTAGAACGGGTGATGAAAATCTCCTCGTTTGACATGTCTTTAAACACTACTTCGCGGTAGTCAGAAGGATGGATGCCTTGTTTCATCTTGTATAGTTTTAATTGTTTAATTCAAAGTGTTCAAAATCACGCTGGTAAGGCGTAAATTTGTAATGGCTTGCAAATTTACGCATTTCCGCGCAAGTGACAAAACTTTCAATCAACTTTTTAACCGTCTATTATTCAAATTCGATGAGAACGGCTTCCGTGCCTACGACGTCATCGGGTTTTACAAACACACGCTTCACTACCGCGTCCTTCTCGGCCTCGACTTCATTTTCCATCTTCATGGCCTCATAGACGAGCAGGAGCTGTCCGGCTTTAACCTTGTCGCCCGGCTTCACGCTGACCGACAGCACGCGTCCGCCCATAGGAGCCACGAGCACCTCGCCGGTTATGGGTTCTTCCGGTTCTTTTGCGGCAGCCTCCTCAACGGCCTCGGCCTTTGGCGCGGAAGCATTGGCTTTCTCCCACTCCTCGGCACGGCGGCGCTTCAGGAATGTATTGGCCACACTCGGCAGCAGTTCGAGAAGAAGATACTCCTCGTCATTTGACGCGAGTTTCACTCCGCCGAATTCAGGCAATTCCGGATTTTCAGGTTTCTTGTATTTTGACACGTCATAAGCCTTCTCCTGCGGGTCGCCGGTAATCTGTGCGCGGAATTGCGGGTCGACGGCTACGGGAGTATGGCCGTACTCGCCCTTGACGAGCGATATAAACTGATTGGACTTGTTGGAATAGTCGGGATTGCCTTTCTTACGGTCAAGGGCCAGACTCACAGCCTGACTGCCCACAATCTGGCTTGTCGGGGTCACAAGAGGCACAAGACCGGCATCGCGGCGCACCTTAGGTATGAGGCGCATGGCGTCGTCAAGCACATCCTCGGCCTGCAGCGCTTTGAGCTGGGCCACCATGTTGGAGTACATGCCTCCGGGCACTTCGGCCTCTTTCACAAGCAGATTGGGCTTGGGGAATCCGAAATAGTCCTCGATGGCATGGCATGCGTCGAGCAGTTCCTCCTCATTATCGGCCTTAGCCGCGGCGATAGCCTTGTCAAACAAAGCGTCAATCTCGGCCGGCAGAGTATCGGTAAGAGGATCGAAGTCCATAGGCATATTCTTGACAAGGTCAAAATCATGAAGCTCCTCGCGCACGGTACGCAACTCCTTGCGTATCTTGCTTACGGCCTCCATATTCACCTCGACCTCGATGCCGAGCTTGCCGGCAAATACATAAATCAGCTCCAGAGCGGGAGCGGCCGAACCGCCGCCGAACCACCATATGTTAGTGTCAAGAATATCGACTCCGTGTATCATGGCCATGAGCGACGACGCAAGGCCATAGCCGGGCGTACAGTGGGTGTGGAAGTCCACGGGCACACTGAGAGCGCTCTTCAGCTTGGGCATTATCGAAGCTATGCGGGAGGGGTTGACCAGTCCGGCCATATCCTTAAGAGTTATTATCTTGGCGCCGTAAGCCTCCATAGCCTTGGCCTTCTCGACAAAGTACTCGTCGGTAAATATTTTCTCAGGCTTTTTGCCGAAGAGTTTTCCGAAAAATCCTTTCGGTTCCTCTTCCTTGGGGTCTACCGTATAGCATACCGCTCCGTCGGGAATACCGCCGAGGTCATTTATCATACGTATCGACTCCTTTACGTTGTCAAGGTCGTTGAGCGCATCAAATATACGCATCACGTTAAGACCGTTCTTGATAGCTTCGGCATAGAAACCTTCGAGCACGGTGTCGGGGTAAGGAACATATCCAAACAGATTACGTCCGCGAGACAGAGCCGACAGAAGCGAGTGTCCCTTCATCGCCTCGCTCACCTTGCGCAGTCGATTCCACGGCGACTCGTCAAGATATCGCATCACCGAGTCGGGCACCGCGCCGCCCCACACTTCCATGATATAGAAATCGGCATTTTCATACAGCGGCAACAGCCTGTCAATACTGGACTGAGGCATACGGGTAGCAAACAATGACTGCTGACCGTCACGCATAGTCAAGTCCCTGATTTTCAATTTTCGTTGTTCCATACCTTTAATCTGGTTATAGGGTTATTATACTTCTTGCGGCAAAGATAGCCCTTTAACCTTAATTACGGAAATAAATCCGTAATTATTTTCATGTATGCACAGCAGTTAGTCAAAAACGCCCTCTATGCTCTCCTCGGCAGGATTGGCTTCATCGTAGTATTCGCCGTAGTATTCTTTATGACAGAGGTCGATATCGGCGGGGAACTTGAATGTAACGTCCTGACGGTACGGCAACGTCGGATCAGCATATACCTGCTTCATATACAGGCCGTAGATAGGCAGTGCCATCGACGCGCCCTGACCCATGGCCATGCCGTTGAAGTGGATGTAACGCTCCTCGCCGCCGACCCAGACGCCCGACACGAGCTGGGGAGTAAAGCCCATGAACCAACCGTCGGAATTCGAGTTGGTCGTACCGGTCTTGCCGCCCATCTGCGCCGTAAGCGCGTACGGAGGCCGGCGGAGCCGGTTGCCGGTACCGCCGTCGACCACATTCAGCAGTATGGACAATATCTTATAGTAAGCCTCGGTACTGATGACCTCGGTGTGATTGGGAGCGAACTCGGAGATGACATTGCCGTTGCCGTCGGCTATGGCGGTGACAAACATAGGGTCGACACGCATGCCGTTGTTGGCGAAGGCCGAATAAGCGGTCACCATCTCCTTTACCGACACGTCGCACGGCCCGAGACAAAGCGCTATCACAGGGTCAAGATGGTTGGTTATGCCGAAATTATGCATGTTACGCACAAGTGTGGCGGGCGACAGCTGGCTCATAAGCCGCGCCGATATCCAGTTGTTGGAGTTGGTAAGCGCCCATCTTATATCGACCATCTCGCCTACCCGCGCGCTGCCGGCGTTGCGCGGCGACCACGGACGTCCCGCCTCGTCATATATGGTAGGCTGCTCGTTAAGAAACTCGTCGCACGGCGTGTAACCCTCCTCCATAGCATATGTGTACAGGAAGGGCTTTATGGTCGATCCTATCTGACGGCGTCCGGTAGACACCATGTCGTACTGGAAGAATGTAAAATTAGGGCCGCCCACATAAGCCTTGACATGACCCGTGACAGGATCCATCGACATAAATCCGGAGCGCAGGAAGTGCTTGTTGTACAATATCGAGTCAAGAGGTGTCATCACCGTGTCGACCGGCCCGTCATACGAGAACACCTTCATATCCACCGGCGTCTTGAACGAAGCCATTATCTCCTCTTCGGAATGACCGGCTTTCTTCATCATAATATAGCGGTCGGTCTGCTTCACGGCCTTCTTGATAAGTCCGTCGAGCTGCGACGATGACAGCTCCTCGCGATTGGTCGTATAAGGCGCACCCTTGACACCGCGCTTTTCGCGGAAAAAGCTCGGCTGAAGCGTCTTGCCCAGATGCTCGGTCACGGCCTTTTCGGCATAACGCTGCATGCGTGAGTCTATCGTCGTGTATATCTTAAGTCCGTCGGTGTAGATGTCATATTTAGAGCCGTCGGGTTTGGGGTTCTTCTCAATCCACCCGAAGAGCGGATTGGTGGCCCAAGCTATCGAGTCGTCGACAAACTTCTGCTTCTCCCATCCGCGATAGTCTGACCGCACGGGCTTCTTGGCCCTGAGTATACGGCGCAATTCCTCACGGAAATACGGGGCGAGTCCCTCTTTGTGGTCCACTTTGTGGAAGTCGAGTTTCAGCGGCAGCTCCTTCAGCGAGTCAAGCTCGGCGCGTGTAAGCATGTCGTTTTTATACATCTGCTCAAGCACCACGTTGCGTCGCTCGCGCGTGCGTTCGGGTTTTCTTACCGGATTGTAATACGACGGGTTCTTTACCATACCCACAAGCATAGCGGCCTCCTCCACGGTAAGTTCGTCGGGTTCTTTGCCGAAATACACATAGGCCGCCGACTTTATGCCCACGGCATTGTACAGGAAGTCAAACTGGTTGAGATACATCTTTATTATCTCGTCCTTGGAGTAATAGCGTTCAAGCTTCACGGCTATCATCCACTCTATAGGCTTCTGCAAGGCACGCTCAAACAGCCCCTCGGATGTAGGCGAATACAGCTGCTTGGCAAGCTGCTGCGTTATGGTGGAGCCACCGCCGGCATTTTTCTGACCGAGCAGCAGTGTCTTGAAAGCCACACGGCCGAGAGCCTTCAGGTCGATGCCCGAATGTTCCTCAAAGCGTGAGTCCTCCGTGGCGATAAGAGCATCGATGACATGCTGCGATATGTCGTCAAACTCCACATATACTCTGTTGCCTGTATTGGCGAAGAAGCGTCCGAGTTCAACTCCATCGGCCGAATAGACCACCGAGGCAAACCTGTCCTTCGGATTTTTAAGTTCCTCTACAGGAGGCATATAACCTATGACACCGTTATATACGAGAAAGAAGAAAAACAGCACGGCCACCACGCAAAGCGTAAACAAGGCCCACATGGTTATGATAATTGCCTTTATATTTTTCGGCGACTTCTTCGGGGAATTCTGTGCAGTATCGTTCATGCAATAATAGACTGAATTAATGTGCAAATTTACTATTTTCTAATTACAGGACCGATATTATCATCATAAATTTAGCTAAAAAGGGAGTATACACACTATCAAAAGCCCGTTTTACGTTATATAATAACACAATATAATACCCGACAGCATAATTTATGGCTATTTATTAATGAGGCATTGAATATTTTTATTATTTTTGCACATTAAATAAAAGAACATAAGTTGACGTCCGCGCTTCGGCCCGGTACCTGACATATACCAATCTATTTACACAGGCAATGAGGATACAAGCATTTGTCATCATCGCAATAACGACATGCGTCGCAATGGCCCAGAACAAAAAGGGCTTCGACATATTGGAGCAATTCGACCGACGGTTCGTACTGCTCGACTCCCTCATATTCAATAATGCCGACGAAAGCCGCTCGGCAGCCCTGACCGTAGGCGACGCCTCGCAATATGCCACGGGCAACAACCGCGAGGCTCTCAACCGCGCCATAGACCGGCGTGTCGACGCCGAAATAGGCGAAATAAAGAGTCAGACCGGACTGCGCCTGACGGGACAGACCTACTACAGGCTTGACGGAGACTTGGGCATTGACCCCGAGGAGGATGCTGTATCGCGCTACAATGCGAAGATACAGGCCGAAGTACGGTGGTACCCCTTCCAGAGCGCGATATTCAAGCGCAAGGGGCGCATCGAGGAGCGCAGGATACAGGGCCGCATCGACCGCATGGCCTATGACAAGGAGGACCTCGGCATGCTCGTAGAGCGACAGAAAGAGGCGTTCCGCCAGTACAGCGACAGTCTGCTCAGCGGAGTGCTGCTGCACCGCATCAAGAACCTCAACATGCTGAGCGGCGCCTACACCTATCTGCTCGAAAACGGCAACATAAGCAGCGACGACCTGCTGAACATACTGAACGAAAAAGCCGAGGCCGAACGCCGGCTCGCATCCATACCCGGCATGCACCTTCCGGCGCTTGACCTGTCGCGTCCGTCAGGCTACATAGTGGAGGTGGACACCGCCGAATTTCTTAAATATGTAAGACAGACACAGGCCGACCTGTCCACCCTGCAACTGCGCATGAAGCTTCTGCGACAGCGCGAAAAGAACACGAGCTACTGGACCGAGTTCAACGCTGCGCCGTTTGTAAGATACTCTTACTATACGCGTCCCGAGCTGGCCAACTCGTCAAACGTCGACGCGGGAGTGGTGTTTACCATACCGCTGTCGTTTGAATTCTGGAAAAAGAAACAGGCACTCAAAGCGCAGCAGGAGGTGCTCGCCACTGAAGAGAGCCATATCGCCGACCGCATTCTTGAGGCGGCCAACGCCATACTGCTCGACATCGAGCGCTACAACCGCGCCTCCGTAGGTGAATACCGCCGCATGGCCGAGTTGAAAAAGTACCTGTCGATGCGCGGCGAAGCCTACTCCAACCGTGTGGGCGAGTACAACCGTCTGGCCCGCATGAAAGAGTACAACAGCTACCTCATGTGCTGTGAGAAATTCATTGAATTTCAATACAGCAAGGACTGCTGCATAGCCGACCTGCAGAAATTTCTGACCGATGTGTCGATACTGCGTTTCTGCCGCGAGATACCCATTGACTCAACATTAATCGACAACACACCGCAACCGCTATGAAAAACTTTACATACCGCTCTCACGAAGAGAAAGAAAATATAGAGGAGATACTCCGACAGCGAAAGCGAAAGATCAACCGCCAGCAGATAGTGGCCGGCACCGTACTCGGTGTCATAATAGCGGTGATAGCCCTCTACATAGGCCGACAAGTGTATTACACCGACTTCGACGGATACATACATGTCGATGCCAACCAGATAAGGACACCGTTTGACATATTTCTCGACAGCCTTTATGTCGAGACGGGCGACGTGGTGCTTCCGGGCGACACCCTGTACTCCTACTACATGATGGACATGATGGTCGAGAACGCCAACTACAATACCGAACCGGCCATCGTGGCGCGCAACCGCGACCTCACTCTGCGGTACAACAACATACTCCAGCAGATCCAAGTGCTCAAAGTCAGGATAGCCGAGCTGCGCAAACAGATATCGCTCGAAGACCACAACATACAGTTCGGACTTAGCGACAACTCCCACAAGATGGACCTTGAGCGCATGTTAAGCGAAGCCTTGGCCCAGCTAAAGGCCATGCAGAACGAGCTCGCCATGCTCGGAGGCATGCGCCACGCCACCGACCCGGTAAGGCGCGGCATACACTCCTCGGGCACCCGCGAGGCCGGCTCGCAGATATATGACAACATCAAGTCCGACGCGCTCAAGGACACCCGCAACTTCCGGCTCGCCACCGACTCGGCCATAATAGTGAACATAGTGGCGCCCGACCGCATGATCTTCTTCGAGAAAGAGCTTCTGATGACCCTCCAGCACCTCAACCTGCTCGACAACAACGTACACGTGGTGGCCTACATACCTGTCGACCAGATAAACCGCATAACCTACAACTCCAACGTAGAGGTCATAGTAAACGAAAACATATCGTTTGAGGCCCATGTGTCGCTGCTCGGCGCACGCACCGAGGTCATACCCGAGCACCTGCGCAGCTACTTCACCAAAAAGAACACGGCCCTCATAGCCAATCTCGAACTGGACTACGACCAGACCATACCCTTCTGGAGCGTGGCCTCTGGACTGCCTGTCACTGTCAGAGTACGCAATCTCGAGACGTGGCAGAGCGACTCGCCCAACAACTATCTGTGGGTGACCACCGGCGAAGGCGTGCACCACGAGTCGCTTGAGTCATTTATCAAACGGCGCCGCCACTACAACGTCACCGAACGGCGTCTTGAAGAAGCCCGCCAAGACTCAATAAAACGGGCAAAGGCCAAAGCTCTGCGCGACTCCATCGAGGCCGCCAAAGAGCGTGAAAAGGCTGAAGCCGAAGCAAAGACCCGGATACCCGACAGCCTGAAGGTATACCGTATAATGACCAATGTGTTCCGCAGCGAAGCCAATGCCGACAAGCGAGTAGAAGAACTGCGCAAACTCCATCTGTCGGGCAGCGGCAAGATGATGCGCAGCGGACGCTGGTATGTCTACGCCGGCGCATACGCCGACATGGACGAAGCCCGCAAGAACCTCAACAGGCTTACCAAGTCGTCACACGAATTCCGTGACGCATGGATACTCGACACACGTAAACCTGAAAGCAATGATTAGCAACACACCCGATAAAAACAGCTACACCATAGTCACCAATATAAACCGACGCAAGATACTGGTGATAAACGACGTGGTCGACATCGACCACACCCCCGAGATAGCGTTTGAAGACTTCGACGCCATCTTCATAAACGTCATAAACTCGCTTCACGACTACAATATGCTCGCCATAAGGCTGGCCTCGCCGCTGCTGTCAGAGAAGTGCCGCTTCAAGCCTTTCTTTGCAAGCAGCCGCCTCATGGGCTGGCTCGGCGAAGCCAACATAATCATCGACGGATACGCGCCTTCGCCCACCGACCGCAACATGGCCCAGAGCATAGACGAGATCTATGCCTCGATGCGCCGCCTAAACTTCCTGCTCGGCACCGAACCGGTGATAACCCACGCCGAAGAGATGTTCCGCCTTGTCCGCTACGCCATATCGCGCAACCGCTTCACGTTCAGCTCCGAGCCGATACGAGGCATGAGTTCCGGCTACATGGCCCTGTACAACTACTCCATGTGGCATACCGGGCAAGACCGCATAGCGGCCCTTGAACGAGAGTTTTTCCACAATGAGATGCTGCGTCTCGGCTACATACGCCACGGCCGCTTCCTCGACAAGATACACGAGTGTCCTTACTGCGGCAGCTCGCACCTGTTCTTCTTCGAGAGCTGCCCCAAGTGCAAGAGCTCCGACATAAGGTTACAGTCGGTCATACACCACTTCCGCTGCGCCAACGTGTCGCCGGAGTCGACCTACATGTGGGACGGCGAGCTCCGCTGCCCCAAGTGCAACCTCATGCTGCGTCACATAGGCGTGGACTATGACAAGCCGTCGGCCATCTATACCTGCAACCAGTGCGAGGAGTCATTCATGTACCCCGACATGAGGGTGCTGTGCTCGTCGTGCAAACGCACCCTGTCGACCGACGACCTCGTGCCCCGCGACGTCATAGAGTACGAGTTCACCCCCGACGGCATACACGCGTTCGCCAACTACGACGTGATCCACACTCTCAGTCAGGCCGGATTCTACGGCTACACGTCGACCCGCAATTTCATGGACTACGTAAGGCTCTTCTCCGAGTCTGACAAGAGTCAGGGCGAGGTGCTTGTCGTGGTACGCTTCTACGTGTTCGACCCCGAAGCCGACGCCATGGCCGCTCTCGACGCCCGCCCGCCGGTGGTCAACGCCATGAGCCGCTTCTTCAACTACAAGAGTGCGCTGTGGGGCAACAACTATTACTTCATGAGCCGAGTAAGGGAGGGCGATGTAGCCCGCACGCAAGGGCGCATGGAGTATGAGCTGAAGGCCCAGTTCAACGACTACCGCGACCAGCACCGCGGATTTCAGTTCGAGCTGCTTGAGACATATCAGTATTACCCCAACACCGATCCCGAACAGTTTGTAAGACGACTTGAGGAACAGAGAAAACATTAACCGGATACACATATATATAATATATGATAGAAACTTTCTTAAAAGGACTCTTCTCCGACATATTCCAGCTGCTCAACGGCATCATGGTATGTTTTTCCACCAATCTGTCGTGGGAAGTGGCCCTTACTACCTTCTGGTTTCTGTTTGTCATCGAATTTCCACGCTACTACATGCTCGACATAGCCGTAGCGTTTCAGCAGATATTTACGTGGAAGAGCCGCCGCAAGCGCGCCACTCTCGCCACACGCATGCTATACATAGAGAAGCCGCTGGTGTCAATAATCGTGCCGGGCAAAAACGAGGGCAAGCACATATATGACCTCGTCAAGTCGCTGCGCGAACAGACCTACCGCAACTATGAGATAATCATTGTCGACGACGGGTCAGACGACATGACCCCGCTCATATGCGAGGACCTGAAACGCGCCGGCTACATATCCAAATTCTTCCGCATGCGTCTCGGCGGAGGCAAGGCGAGTGCCGCCAACTTCGCCGCCCTCCATGCCTCGGGTAAATACATAATACACCTTGACGCCGACAGCTCGCTCGACCGCGACGCCATAGAGAAGATACTCATACCCTTCTACTTCGACCGCAAGATAAAGGGCGTGGGCGGCTGCATCAAAGTGCGCAACGCGCACGCCACACTGTGCTCCTCGGTTCAGGCCCTCGAGTATCTGAAGACCATCATGGTAGGACGCATGGGCACCAACATGCTCGGCATTTACCACATCATATCGGGTGCGTTCGGCGCGTTCGAGGCCGAGGCCATACGTCAGGTAGGCTGCTGGGACATCGGCCCGGGACTTGACGGCGACATAACCCAGAAGCTGCGCAAGGCCGGCTACAAGGTGTGGTTTGCCAACGACGCCGTGTGCATGACCGATGTGCCCACCTCATGGGCCAAGCTCTTCAAGCAGCGTATGCGCTGGTCCAAGTCGCTCGTACGCTTTCGCATACGCAAGCATAAGGACATACTCTGGAGCGACCGCAACTTCTCGTTTCTCAACATGTTTTCCAATCTGGAAAACATCGTCTATGACTTCGCGTTCAACTACATATGGTTTTTCTACATAATCATGCTGTTCTTCATGAACGTCGACCGTCTGTGGGAAATCATAGTCATCGGCTATCTGATACGCATAGCTTTCGCATTGATAGCCTTCAGCATCATCATGCTTCTGACGGAGCGTCCGAGAGATGAATTCAAACTGTTTCCCTATGTGTTTGTACTCACGTTTTACCACGGCTACTTCCTGCGTGTGGCCCGTCTTATGGCCCACACCGCGGAGCTGTTCTTCTTCTCATCCTACCGCGATTCTTGGAATCCGAAGAAGACCTCATCCATAGCACGGGCCGAAGGCATATAACCAGAAACCAACGTATATATGACAATTACCCCATAATAATCATGAAGCATAAACTTGAAGACATAAATATAGGCATCGTAGGATTAGGCTATGTCGGATTACCGCTGGCCTGTCTGTTTGCCGGCAAATACCGCGTGACGGGGACCGACATCAACCCCGCCCGCGTGGCCGAGATAAGCGGCGGCACAGACAGCACCGGTGAGCTGAGCGACGAAGAGCTTGCCCAAGCTCTCGCCGACGGGCTTACCGTAACGGCCGGCATAAGCGACATGGCCCGATGCAATGTGTATATCGTCACCGTACCTACTCCGGTCGACGCCGACAACATGCCCGACCTTACTCCGTTGCGTGAGGCGTCGCGTCATGTGGCATCGGTGCTTCGTCAAGGCGACATTGTCATATATGAGTCCACTGTCTATCCCGGAGCCACCGAGGACGAGTGTGTGCCCCTGCTCGAAGAGGGTTCGGGACTGCTGTATAACCGCGACTTTTTTGTAGGATACTCGCCCGAGCGCGTAAACCCCGGCGACAAAGACCACCGCATAGAGAACATCAGCAAGATCACTTCCGGCTCAACCGCCGAGGCCGCCGAGTTTGTCGACCGGCTGTACGCTTCAGTGCTCAAGGCCCCCACATGCCGCGCGGCATCGATAAAAACCGCCGAAGCGGCCAAAGTGCTCGAAAACACCCAGCGCGACATCAACATAGCTTTTATAAACGAAGCCGCCATGGTGTTCAACGCACTCGGCATCGACACCGCCGAAGTATTGGAGGCGGCATCGACAAAATGGAATTTCGTGCACATAAAGCCCGGACTTGTCGGTGGCCACTGCATAGGAGTCGACCCCTACTATCTCATATATAAAGCGCGCGAAAGCGGTACCGACCCGAGACTTATGTCGGAAGCCCGCCGGGTCAACAATTACATAGGCGAGTACGTGGCCTGCCGCGTGCGCCATCTTATGAAGGAGAAGGGCATACAGGTAAAGGACTCGAAGATACTGCTGCTCGGCTTCGCGTTTAAAGAGAACTGCACCGATGTACGCAATACGAAGGTGACCGACATTTACAACGCGCTGTCCGACTTCACCCATGACATAGACATCTACGACCCGCATGTCGACCCCGCACGCGCAAAAGCCATAACCGGAATGACCGTGCTCAACGTACTTCCGCCGGAAGAAAAAAGACAATATGACGCAGTCATATATTGTGTGGACCACCGGGAATTTGCCAAGCTCGACATAAAGCGGATGTTGCGCCACAACGCGGTTGTATACGATGTAAAGAGCGCCCTTGACAAGGCGCTTGTGGACGAACGGCTGTGACGCCCTGCCGCAATAGAGAACAATAACCGCATATAATAGCTTACAATTTAATCAATTAGTAAACATTAAAATTTGTTTTTAGTAAAATATTTTCTTATATTTGCGCAATTCATTATCGCAACAAACAATTATATAATAATCACCAATCAAAGAACATCAGAATTACTATGAGTAAGAAGACTTTGTTTGATTTGCGTGCATCACGCAAATTCACCTTAAAAATCGGCGTTGTCGCGATGGCTCTTGTCGCAATGACAGGCTGTAAGGACGACGGAGTAGACCAAGGCAACCCCGACGAACCGGACGCACCGGCCATCGAGGCTTCCAACGGTGTGAACGGTAATATCGTGACCGACCCGACTGCTCTCGGTGCGATGGTCAACAACTACCTTGCCGGTATACAGTACGGCAAAAGCGGCCGTGCACCCGAAACACGCGGCTTCAGCATGCCTACAGCACCCGCTATTCCCGCCGATGCCAAGGAGTTTGACCAGAACATGAACGGCGGCAGCTACAAACTTGACAAAGCCGGTGAATATTGGCTCAATATGAACAATAAATCGGAGCTTTACATCAATGGCAAAGGCATCAAAATCAACATCAGCACATCAAACGGCAAGCCCAACAAGATTTACATTCTTGAAGGCAGCGAGGTCACCATCAACAACGACGGGGGCATCTTGGGTGTGGAGATATTTGCCTATGCTCCCGTCACCTACACAAAGCCTAACGAGTTAAACCTTATCCAGCAGGCTGCGCTTAGCCTCAATTATGGCATTGACAACAAGGACCTTGCCGTAACACTTGACAACAACACCGCCCTCAACGTTGACGGCGACGTGAAAGCCAAGTCAATCAAGCTGACAAACGGCAATTTCGCTGCAAACTCGCTCACCGTAGCCAACGCAGAGATAGTGAACGACTTCACCATCAACGTGGCTCAGTTCATTAAAGTTACGGGCGAAAAGCTAAGCATCAACTCCAACGGCTCGGTATATGCGAAGTGCCTCGAAGTGCCTGCCGGACTTCTTGACATACAGAACTGCGGCGAGATGCTGATCGACAACTACATCACGGCAAAGGACATGAACGTGTTGGCGGGTGGCGCCAAGATACGCATGCAGGAGCAGTCGCTCGTTGACGTAAAAGGCACTCTCTACATGCCCAACAAGGGTACCGGATTCATCTTTGCAGGTAAAGAATCAAGCAAGGTAAAAGCCGGCACTTTCAAGGCTCAGGCTCAGCCAAACAACAATGTAAATCCCCCCGTAAGAACCATCGATGACCTTCCCGGCCTGTTCAATGGTAACGTAGGACTTAAATTCACAACCGTGGTTGACAACGGCGGCAACACAGTGCCCTTCGGCAAAGAGGTGACTTTCACTCAGGGCGGAACCACCATACTTGAAGGTGAAGAAGACATCTACATTCCGGCTGATAAGAACGGATGCCGCCCGTCTGACGGAGAAAACGGCAAGAAAGACGAAGAGCCCGAACCCGTAGAGGTTATCGGTTCTACAGACACCCACACTCACCCCATCTCGGCAACATGCGTTGACCTTGTCGGCAATCAGGCATTCGTGTCTTGGCACAAGCGCGGTATAGGCATCGGCAGCGGCACAAACCACGAACATGACGGCATAGCCTACTGGGGCTGTATAGAAGTTCTTGAGCTTAAAGACAATGCGCTCGACATAACATCCTACATGGAGTTTGATCCTGAGGAAACCAACGACCCGTTTGATTTCAACCATGTCATCTATGACGCCAAGACCAACTCGCTGCTCACTATGGGTGACAATGAAAACAAAGGCGCTATCATAGGCAAGATCGCTCTTGATGCCACACGCAACTTCGGCAAAGTAACTCCCGAAAGTTGGAACGGACACATGCTCGTGCGCGCACTCCTGCAGCCTGAAAAGGGTGATGGAAAGGCTCAGGGCATATCGGGCAACAGCGTGGTAATCCGCGAAAATGCCGGCAATCGCACACTCTACATGACCACCGCAGGCGGCTACCAGACTATGGAGTATGACACTGACTCACTCCTGATAATCCCCACCGACACCAAGAAATACAAGGTGCCCAACGTAGGTCCCTACTCGCTGACCAAAGGTTCGGCCAAGCACATAGCCATCAACGACCGCTACGCCGTGACTATCGAGTATACCCAGCGCCCGGGCGACATGAACGTGGAATATGACGAAGACGACTTCACAACCGCCCTGCCCGCAGCCATAACCGTATGGCCCATCGATGAGTTCCCCACCGCTTACGACAAACGCTGGGATGTACCCGCATTCTCTCCCGTATACGGAAAGAACGTGATAGCCATCGACGGTGACCTCATCTACTCATGCCAAGGCCACAACGGAGTTGCAGTTTATGACATGCAAGGCAACGAAAAGGCTCGCTGGGACATACCCAAAGCCAAGAAGGGCGCTGCAGCCAACGGCCTGTGCATCAAGGGCGGCAACCTCTATGTAGCAGCAGGTGCGGCAGGCGTGTATGTACTTGACAAGACCACTCTCACTGTCAAGAAGAACAACGCGGGAGCTGACCTGAAGTACACCAAGCAGGGCAGCGCATCGGCCAACTACGTCAAGGTAGCTGACGACGGCACTGTATACGTGGCTTACGGTCGCGCCGGAGTCAAGGCTCTCCGCTTCATCGGCATGTAATCGTACCGACGATTCAACACCATAACCGGTCGGAAATCACTGCGATTTCCGACCGGTCGTTTTTTAACACTTCTTTTTCGCTTTTTGAGCCGATAATATTGTATTATTAAATATAATTTCACTATTTTTGACGAGAAATTGCCTATTTATGGATTATTTGCATAGATAACCTTCTTTATTCATGAACAGATATAGTAGCATTTTGCGTGTAACCGCACTGATTTTAACAGCAATACTTATCGGGACAACCTCTGCCGCATCGGCCGCCAACGGCAATACGGGTCAGAAAAACATACTCGTACTGAACTCCTACAACGACGGCGCCGCATGGAACAACGAGCTGACCTCGCTCATACTCAACACCAGTGCCCACTCGTCGGACTTCACCGTCAATGTGGTGAACCTCAACTTCACCTACATAACCAACGACACCATCTACGAGCGTACTCTCAACGGCGTGATCAACCGCTTCCCGAAAGTTCCCGACGGTATGGTCATACTTGGTGAGCCGGGCTTTACGTTCTTGGAGAAACTGACCGCAAAATGGGGTAATATACCCACCATATTCATCGGCAACAGCGACCGCTTGGCTAACGAAAAATACTACTATACGGGAGCCTCGGCCGAGGATGACGGCACACAGGACGACCTCGTGCCCCTGTCGGAACTACGCGACATCTACGACTTCACCTTCATAGAGTCGCCGATAATGTACAAGGAGACCATCGACCTTATGGTGCGCATGAACCCTGAGCTCGGCAAGATAGTGTTTGCGGCCGACGAACTGTCGATAAACCGCCATCTGAACAACAGCATACGCTCCTACATAGCCGCCACATATCCCGAGATAGACTACGAATGGCTCGTGGGCAATGCGGAAAACGGCGGCAAGCTGCTCAACTACCTCACCGGTGGTGAAAACGGCACCGCCCTGCTCTTCTCGTCATGGTTTTATACGAAAATGAACGTCAACGGCTATCCGTCGCTCGTAACCGGCGACTATATAATGGTAAAACAGGCCCGACAGCCCATATATACACTGCGCGAGGCATATCTCGACAAAGGCATATTGGGCGGATACTACCCCGACTACAACAAGCTGCACTCCGTCATAGTGCGCTACCTTAAAGAGATGGTGGCCGGAACATCGATGTCGCAGCTGCCGTTTTTCTACCCCGAATACCCCGCCGATTTCCATTACGTGGTAAATTACCCGCAGATGAAACTGTGCGGATATACCGAAAGCGACTGCCCGAGCGACACAGTGTATGTCAACAAGCCCGAATCGGCATGGAAGGAGCTGTTCTGGTATCTGCTCGTCGGCGTCCTCATAATAGCGCTCGTAGTCATACTGCTCCTCATAAAGAACATAAAGACATCGACAAAACTCACCGCTTACCGCGAGCACGACGTGCTCGTGCGCAACATGCCCATAGCCTACGGACATGCCACCGTCCACACCGGAACCAACAACAAGGTCATGGCCATCGAACTGAAGTCAGACAACCAGTCGTTCGAGCAGATTACGTCCGACCCCAATATATTCCTCAACATGGACTATGTGAAACAGCTCGTGGAGGCCGGTCTGGAGAACGGCCACTCGGTGACATTCACCCACTACTTCAAGGACAACGACACATACTACAACTTCCTTATAACCCAAGGCGCGGAGCCCGGCACGATAGAGATATTCGGTATCGACAATACCAAGCAGAACAAAGCGGAGAACGAACTGCGCGAGTCGCGCAAGCAGCTCCAGATGACCCTCAGCGTGGCGCGTATCATACCGTGGCAGTGGGATCTTGAGACACAGCGCATATGCTGCGACTCGGGAGGCGTGTTCAGCCACATGAACTTCCAGAGCTACTACGACGAGAAGCGCGGACAGAACATCGTGGACTCCAACGAGATATTCCAGCGTATACACAAGGAGGACCTGCCCCGCATAAGAAAAGCCTACCAGAATCTTGTAGACCGCTCGGTAAACTACATAAAAGAAGAATTCAGAGTGGTGACTCTCGTAAACGGAGAGGAGCAGATAGACTGGCTTGAGGTAAACGCCACAGTCCACAATGTGGACAACAATGACCGCCCGACGGCGCTCACCGGCTCGCTGCTGCTCATAACCGAGCGCAAGAAGCAGGAGCAGAACCTCATCCAAGCCAAAGAGCATGCCCGCGAGTCAGACAGGCTCAAGTCAGCATTCTTGGCCAACATGAGCCATGAGATACGTACGCCGCTCAACGCCATAGTGGGCTTCTCGAACCTGCTCGCCACCACCAACGAGCCGGAGAAAAAAGAGAAGTTCATCAGCATCATCGAGAACAACAACCAGCTGCTGCTGCAGCTCATAAGCGACATTCTCGACCTCGCCAAAGTAGAGGCCAACACGCTGGAGTTCATATACCAGCCTACCGACCTCAATGAACTCATACGCAACTTGGAGAACACCGTAAGACTGCGTCTGAAGCCCGGAGTGGTGCTCAACTTCGGCTTCGGTGCCGCCGAGTGCGTCATCGAAGCCGAGCGCAACCGCCTGTCGCAGGTGCTCATAAACATGCTGACCAATGCATGTAAGTTTACCGAAAAGGGCAGCATAACCTTCGGCTACGAGCTGCGCGGCAAGGACATCTACTTCTTTGTACGCGACACCGGCATAGGCATAGACCGCGAAAAGCAGTCGAGCGTGTTCCAGCGCTTCACCAAGCTCAACGACTTCGTTCAGGGCACCGGCCTCGGATTGTCAATATGCCAGAGCATCATCGAAAAGATGGGCGGCACAATCGGCGTCGAGTCGCCCGGACTCGGCCTCGGTTCGACTTTCTGGTTCACCATACCGTTCAAAGAGGTCAAGAACTCCGACATAAAGGCAGCGCCCGCCATAACGCAGCCTAAGGAGACTATCAAGAAAGACAAGCTGACGCTGCTTGTGGCCGAGGACAACGAGAGCAACTACCTGCTCTTTGACACCATCCTGTCAAACGACTACAACCTCATCCATGCATGGGACGGCGTAGAGGCCGTGGAACTCTTCAAGCTCCACCAGCCCAACATCATAATCATGGACATCAACATGCCCAACATGGACGGATACGAGGCCACGCGCGAGATAAGGAAGATATCCAAGACCGTGCCCATCATTGCGGTGACCGCCTACGCTTTCGCGTCAGACAAAGACCGCATCATGGAGAACGGCTTCAACGGATATGTGTCAAAGCCGGTCAACGCCAACAAACTGAAATCAGAGCTTAGATCGACGGTCGACTCATCGTTTATAATCCTGTAACCATAGTAGTTTAATGAGAAATATCGCTGTCATACTTGCGGGAGGCTCGGGACAACGCATGGGCGACCACACACCCAAGCAATTCATGAAAATTGCCGGGAAAAAGGTGATCGAACATACAATCAACATGTTTCAGCTCAATGCCCGTATCGACGAGATATGCGTGGTCGTGAACAGCGACTACGAACGCGACATTGAAGAGATATGTCTGCACAACAGTTTCGGTAAGATAAGAAAGATACTCGGCGGAGGCAAGGAGCGCTATGAGTCAAGCCTCGCAGCCATCAACGCCTACATCCCCGAAGGCGAGTGCAACATCATATTTCACGACTCGGTAAGACCGCTCGTCAACGAGCGTATAATCAACGACGTCATCGACGCGCTTGACCGCTATGACGCCGTGGATGTGGCCGTGCCCACGACCGACACGATAATACAGGTCAACGATGACGACGAGATAGTGAAGATACCGTCGCGCCAGTTTCTGCGCAACGGACAGACACCCCAAGCCTTCAAGCTGTCAGTCATAAAGGAGGCATATGACCGGGCGTTGCTCGACCCGAAGTTCAAGACTACCGATGACTGCGGAGTGGTGTTGAAATACATGCCCGACGTGCCTATCTTCGTCGTAAAGGGCGAGCAGTTCAACATGAAGCTCACCTACAAGGAGGACATATTCCTGATCGACAAGCTGTTTCAGCTCAAGAGTCTGTCAGGCACATCGGCGCCCATAACCGCCGACGACAAAGCCGTACTGAAAGGCAAGACGGTAATCATATTCGGCGGCACCGAGGGCATAGGTTACGAGATAGCCCGCCTGTGCCGCGACATGGACATGCACGTACACGCCGTGAGCCGCCGCTCGGGGGTGGATGTCACCAAGCCCGAGTCGGTAAGAGCCGCACTTGCCGAGGCCGCGTCATCGACCGGCAGCGTTGACTACGTGGTGAACACCGCCGGACTTCTCGACCGCCAGCCGCTGAACGTCATGGACTATGACACGGTGCGCAACAGCGTCGACGTCAACTATCTCGGCTGCGTGAATGTGGCCAAAGAGTCGTATCCTTACCTGAAGGCATCGAAAGGAAGCGCCATTTTCTTCACGTCAAGCTCCTATACGCGCGGCCGCGCCATGTACTGCCTGTACTCGTCGCTGAAAGCCGCCATAGTCAATTTCGTGCAGGCGCTTAGCGAAGAGTGGTTTGACAGCGGCATAAGAATCAATTGCATAAACCCCGAGCGCACCAAGACCCCCATGCGCATAAAAAACTTCGGCAACGAGCCTGACGGCACGCTGCTCGACCCGCGCACCGTGGCGGCCGCTTCGGTCAAGACCCTCCTGTCGCCCATGACCGGCGAGGTCATAGATGTAAAACGCAGGTGACGCTATGATTGACGAGGCCACACAGTCAGAACTGCGCGAGCGCTTCAATCCCGACGGCAGCCCGCTGAGGGAGTTTCAGATGCGCCTTCTCGACATACTCGTGTTTATCGACGACGTATGCCGTCGCCACGGCATAAACTACTGGCTCAGCTCAGGCACATGCCTCGGCGCCATACGCCACGGAGGGTTCATACCGTGGGACGATGACATAGACGTGGAGATGCTCGATGCCGACTACAAACGCTTCATCGAAGTGATGAAGTCAGAGTCAAATGACCGCTATGTGCTGCAAACTCCCGAAAACGACCCCGGCTACCGCCTGACACACGCCAAAGTGCGCGACCTCGCCTCATTTGTGGAGGAGGGCTGCGGCGGCGACATCAACTACCGCTATCGCGGATGCTTCGTCGACATATTCCACATAGCGCCCTCCGGCTCGCTGCTGCTTTACCGTGCCGGCTCGCTGATTCAGCGGAAGTATGTTGAGTCGCATTTCAACATGCTGCAAGGCAAGGGAAGCCGCGCGGCATACCTTTTTTATAATGCGGTCCGCGGCATGACGCTGCCGGTGCTGAAAAGAGTGTCGGCCATCGGTGCCGGAAACATTCTACGTCACTCCATGGGCTATTTCTGCAAAAAAACAAGACACATGGAGGACCTCCTTCCGGTAACCGAAGCGGAGTTTGAAGGCCGCAAATTCCCCGTGCCGCACAACACCGACTCCTACCTGCGGCTCATTTACGGCGACTACATGGCACTGCCGCCTACCGACCGCATACGTGTGCATCTCGACCGCTACAAGCTCCTCGACAAGATAAAAAAATGAAAAAACGCGGCATGACCGTCGCTATGTGGAAATATTTGAGTAACTTGCACCATATTTTCACATACAATGAGAAATTTTACAAACGTACATGATATAGGCGACCTTGACGCAGCCGTCAAAGAAGCCTTCGAAGTCAAAGCCAACAAATTCGGCTACAAGCATTTGGGCGAGAACAAGACGTTGTTGATGATATTTTTCAACTCGTCGTTGCGCACCCGCCTCAGTACACAGAAAGCGGCCATGAACCTCGGCATGAACGTCATAGTACTTGACGTAAACCAAGGCGCATGGAAGCTCGAGACCGAGCGCGGCGTCATCATGGACGGCGACAAGCCCGAGCATCTGCTTGAAGCCATACCCGTAATGGGCTGCTACTGCGATGTCATAGGCGTACGCTCCTTTGCCCGCTTCGAGTCAAAGACCGATGACTACGAGGAGAAAATCATCAATCAGTTCATACGCTACTCCGGACGTCCGGTATTCTCGATGGAGGCGGCTACCCGTCACCCGCTGCAGTCATTCGCCGACCTCATAACGATCGAGGAGTACAAGCAGACGAAACGCCCCAAAGTAGTAATGACATGGGCCCCCCACCCCAAAGCGCTGCCGCAGGCCGTGCCCAACTCCTTCGCCGAATGGATGAACGCCACCGACTACGACTTCGTCATAACACATCCCCACGGTTACGAACTCGCGCCCGAATTTACCGGACGCGCGCGCATAGAGTATAATCAGGACAAGGCCCTTGAAGGAGCCGACTTCGTGTATGCCAAAAACTGGAGCGCCTACGCCGACCCCAACTACGGCAAGGTAATAAGCACCGACCGCTCATGGACAGTCACCGCCGAGAAGATGGCCCTCACCAACAACGCGTACTTCATGCACTGCCTGCCCGTAAGGCGCAACATGATTGTAAGCGACGACGTCATCGAGAGCCCGCGCTCGCTCGTGATTCCCGAAGCCGCCAACCGCGAGATTTCGGCCGAAGTGGTTCTGAAACGTATACTTGAAAGTCTGTAACCGCACGTAGCGATGGCAACAAAAACACCTGTAGAAGTAGCCGAAAGCGCCCTCATTGCAGGACAGAACAAACTACGGCTAAGTCAAGGCAACTACGGACGCTTTATCATACTTACCGTTCTCGCCGGCATCTACATAGCCTTCGGCGGCACACTGTCGCTCATCGTGGGCTACGGATTTCCCGAAGCCGCGGCGGCCAATCCGGCGCTGCAGAAAGTCATGAGCGGAGCCATGTTCCCCATAGGGCTTATACTCGTGGTGGTGCTCGGTGCCGAGCTGTTCACCGGCAACAACGCGCTTCTCATGCCCGCGTGGATGCTGCGCCGCTGCTCGATGAAGGATGTCATAGTCAACTGGACGCTCGTGTATCTGGGCAATTTCGTCGGCGCCATGCTTTTCGTATACTTCATGGTGTATCTCACCGGCCTTACCGCCCCCGAGCCTTACCACAGCGCCATAATAAAGATAGCCGAGGCAAAAGTGTCAATGCCGTGGCTCACCGTATTTCTAAAAGGCATAGGCGCCAACTGGTGTGTATGTCTTGCCATATGGCTCGCACTGTCGGCCAAGAGCAGCGGAGCCAAGATGTTTGGCTGCTGGCTTCCGGTCATGGCTTTTGTGGCCCTCGGATACGAGCACTCGATAGCCAACATGTTCTTCATACCGTGCGGCATGCTCGAAGGTGCCGAAGTGGCCCCGATGCAGATGATCACCGCCAACCTCATACCCGCCACCTTGGGCAACATCGCAGGAGGCGCACTGCTTGTGGGCTGTGTACACACATATCTACATCTTAAAAAACAAAAATAATTAAAACAACCGTAATTTAAAATATGAGCAACTGGTTTGAAACAAAAGTCCGTTATGACAAAATGATGGAAAACGGAATGCAGAAGAAAGTCAACGAACCCTATATGGTCGACGCGCTGAGCTTCACCGAAGCCGAAGCACGCACTATCGAGGAGCTTACCCCGTTTATATCGGGCGACTTCTCCATATCGGCCGTAAAACGCACCAACATATCGGAGATATTCTGGGATGACTCGGCCGACAAGTGGTATCACGTCAAAGTCAACTTCATTACCCTCGACGAGAAGACAGCCGTAGAGAAGAAAACCACAACCCACATACTTGTAGCAGCCAACGACTTCCGGGGAGCTCTCGACAACTTCATGGAGGGCATGAAAGGCACAATGGCCGACTTCGAGATAGCGTCCATAGCCGAGACTAACATCATGGATGTATACAAGGCCAAACTCGCCAAGACCGAAGCCGCTCCGGAGGCATAAGAGCATCATCGTTCATGGACGGAACAGGACAACGCATATCGGCGGTAAAGGCGTCGCTCCCCGAGGGAGTGACGCTTGTGGCCGTATCAAAATTTCATCCCGCTGAAGCCATAATGGAGGCGTACGGCGCAGGACAGCGCATATTCGGCGAAAGCCGGGCCACCGAGCTTGTCAGCAAGGCCAAGGAGCTGCCCGACGATATCGAATGGCACTTCATAGGCCACCTGCAGACCAATAAGGTACGCGCCGTCATGCCCTACGTGACGTGCATACACAGCATCGACTCGGAGCGCCTGCTGCGGCTTGTCAATACCGAAGCCGCCCGCATAGGCCGCAAGGTCGATGTGCTGCTTCAGGTACATGTAGCCCGTGAGGAGACCAAGTTCGGATTCACCGCCGAAGAGTTCGACAGTCTGATATCGGGCGGCATACTCAACGACGTGCCCTCGGTGAGAATAAGGGGCGTCATGGGCATGGCAAGCAACGTCGATGACGACGAGCGCATAGCCGCCGACTTCCGGGCCATAAAATGCATGTATGACCGGCTGGCGGAGGCTTTGACCACATCCGACGGGGCAAGCTGCGACACATTGAGCATGGGCATGAGCCATGACTACCGGCTCGCCATAGAGTGCGGCAGCAACATGGTGCGCATCGGCACCACCATTTTCGGAGAGCGCGAATACTGAAATCGCGCACCGCAATATGTTTTAGAACATAACGATTTTCAACAGTGAAAAAAAATAACTAATTTTACAAAATTAACCTAAACTACAATAACCAATCATTAAAATAGTCATGGAAACAAAAAACAATTCCAACGGACGACTGATAGCGATCATTGCAATGTTCTTCCTGTTTGCGATGATCTCTTTTGTCACCAACTTGGCCGCCCCCATCGGCACAATATGGGGAAATGAGTTTGAAGGAAACAGCGTATTAGGCATGATGGGCAATATGATGAACTTCCTTGCCTATCTGTTCATGGGTATACCTGCCGGCAACCTTCTGGTCAAGATCGGTTACAAAAAGACCGCTCTCTGGGCCATGGCCATCGGTGTTATCGGTCTTTTCGTACAGTACTTGTCGAGCATCGTAGGCACTGAGTCGCCCGTATTCTCGATGCAGTCCACAATCGACGAAAACGGCGTGGCCGTCGTTCGCGAATTTACAGTCCGCTGGAACTTTATAATATATCTTCTCGGTGCATTCATATGCGGTTTCTGCGTGTGCATGCTCAACACCGTGGTCAACCCCATGCTCAACCTCCTCGGCGGCGGCGGCAACAAGGGCAACCAGCTTCTGCAGACCGGCGGCGCGCTCAACTCCCTCTCCGGTACTTTGACTCCGTTCTTTGTAGGCGCACTCATCGGCCAGCTCACCAAGTCGACCACCATGCAGGCTGTGACTCCCCTGCTGTTTATAGCTATGGGCGTGTTTGTAGCCGCATTTATCGTAATATCGTTCGTAGCCATACCCGAGCCCAACCTGTCAAAGGGTGGACAGAAGCGCGTAAAGTACAGCCACAGCCCGTGGAACTTCCGTCATACCGTGCTCGGCGTTATCGGTATATTTATCTATGTGGGTATTGAGATCGGTATCCCCGGAACCCTCAACTTCTATCTTGCCGACCAGAAAGGCACCGGAGCCGGAGTCATCGGCGACGCGTCGACCATAGCCGGAGCCATCGTGGCCATCTACTGGCTTCTCATGCTTGTAGGCCGCAGCCTCAGCGGCGCCATCAGCGGCAAGGTATCGACCCGCGCCCAGCTCATCACCGTATCGGCAGTGGCCATAGGTCTTGTCATCGGCGCCATCTTCATACCGAAGACAGTCACCGTAAGCGTACCGGCATTTGTATACAGCGGCATCAACGGCGAAATCGCCACAGTACCCGTAAGCGCATATCTGCTCATACTCTGCGGTCTGTGCACATCGGTAATGTGGGGAGGCATCTTCAACCTTGCGGTAGAAGGTCTCGGCAAGTACACCGCACAGGCTTCGGGCATCTTCATGATGATGGTTGTAGGCGGCGGCGTTCTGCCCCTCATCCAGCAGTTCATAGCCAAAGAGGCCGGCTACATGACCAGCTACTGGCTTATCGTGGCATGTCTCGGCTATCTCCTCTTCTACGGTCTTGTAGGCAGCAAGAATGTCAACACCGACATACCCGTGACCGAGGACGAGCAACTTTATCTGTAAAAACCAAACTATCCAACTATTTTATCTCATAACAGTAATTCATGAATAAAGATCTGATGAACCGCGCCGCCGACAATATAAGAGTGTTGGCCGCGTCTATGGTAGAAAAAGCGAAATCGGGACACCCCGGAGGCGCTATGGGAGGCGCTGATTTTGTAAATGTTCTTTACTCGTCGTTCTTAGTGACCGATCCTGACAATCCCACTTGGATCGCACGCGACCGCTTCTTCCTCGATCCCGGTCACATGTCGTCGATGCTCTATGCCGTACTCGCACTTACCGGCAAGTACACGATTGACGAACTCAAGGAGTTCCGTCAGTGGGGCAGCGTGACTCCGGGACACCCCGAAGTACATCCTGAACGCGGCGTCGAGAACACCTCAGGCCCGCTCGGACAAGGTCATGTCATGGCAGTAGGATGCGCCATAGCCGAACGCTTCCTTCAGGCACGTTTCGGCGACTGGATCGCCCACAAGACCTACGCATTCATCTCCGACGGCGGCATTCAGGAAGAGATATCGCAGGGCGCAGGCCGCTTGGCCGGATACCTCGGTCTCAGCAACCTCATCATGTTCTATGACAGCAACGACATACAGCTCTCTACCGAGACCAATGCGGTGACAACCGAAGACACCGCCGCCAAGTATCGTGCATGGCACTGGAACGTAATCGAAGTCGACGGCACCGACCCGCTTGCCATGGCAGGTGCTATCGAAGCAGCCATAGAGGAAAAGAAGCGTCCTACTCTTATCATCGGCAAGACCGTGATGGGACGCGGAGCTGTCACCGCCGACGGTGCTTCATTCGAAGGCAAATGCTCGACCCACGGCAATCCGCTCAGCAAGTCGGGAGCCTCATACGAAAAGACGATGGAGAATCTCGGCGCAGACCCCGCCGATCCTTGGCACATATGGGACGACGTCAAGAAGCTCTATGCCGACCGTGCAGCCCTCCTCCGCGAAGAGGTAAAGGCCCGTCACGAAGCCGAAGCGGCTTGGCGTGCGGCCAACCCCGAGCAGGCAGCCGTGCTTGACGGATATCTGGCCGGCAAACTTCCCGACATCGACTGGAAAGCCATAGCCCACAAGCCCAATATCGCCACCCGTCAGGCATCGGCCGACGTACTCGCCGAACTCGCCAAGAAGGTAGGCAATATGATTGTAGCATCAGCTGACCTCGCCAACTCCGACAAGACCGACGCATTCCTCAAAAACACTACTCCCCTTACCCACGGCGACTTCACCGGCGCATTCCTTCACTGCGGCGTGGCCGAGCTTACAATGGCCGCCCTCATGAACGGTATAGCACTCCACGGCGGAATGATCGGCGCATGCGGCACATTCTTCGTATTCTCCGACTACATGAAACCGGCAGTGCGTATGGCCGCCCTCATGGAGCTTCCCGTAAAATACATCTGGACTCACGACGCATTCCGCGTAGGCGAAGACGGTCCTACACACGAACCCGTTGAGCAGGAAGCACAGATACGCCTTATGGAGGAACTCCGCAACTTCAAGGGCGAGCCGAGCATGCTCGTGCTACGTCCCGGCGACGCAGCCGAGACATCGGTATGCTGGAAGATGGCCATGGAGAACGACAAGACTCCTACCGCCCTCATACTCAGCCGTCAGGACATTCCCGACCTGCCCGCAAGCAGCGGCGACCGCTATCAGGAAGCCCTCGGCGCCGAAAAGGGTGGCTATGTGGTAGTTGACGCAGCCAACCCCGCTGTGACGCTCGTGGCCAACGGTTCGGAAGTATCGTTGCTCGTGGAGGTAGCCAACCGGCTTGCTGCCGAAGGCGTTGCCGCCCGCGTTGTATCGGTACCCTCAATCGGATTGTTTGAATGTCAGCCCGAAGCTTACCGCAACAGCGTGATACCCGCCGACGGCAAGGTATTCGGACTCACCGCAGGTCTTCCCTCCACTCTTCGCGGTGTGGTAGGACGCAACGGCGAAGTATTCGGACTCGACCACTTCGGCGCATCGGCACCCTACAAAGTACTTGACGAAAAGTTCGGCTTCACCGCTCCCGCAGTGCTCGACCTCGTCAAAGCCTACATCAAAAAATAAGCTGCCCAGCTTTCCATAACGAAGGACCGGCCATCTGCGACCGGTCCTTTTTTATGATCTCCACATGGAATTCATATGAAATTTATGTCAGGCATTTTTCTAAATGAACCTTTTTGCTTAAAATAATTGCGCCGTCTATTAACCATAGAGCATACCTTAGTTTTTACTTGTTCTGCGGTTAATTCATCATTACAAAATTCCAAACGACTTTGTTCCGCCCACTCTTTGAAAGGGCTTTCCAATTCAAGGCTATTAAGTTTCTCTATCAATCTTCTTCCCCTATTCAGTTCTCCTGATAAAAACTTAATCATTGCCGCATTATAATAATCGAATATCGGGCCATTCCATTTTCCGAGCATTTCTTTCAGCCATTTTTGGAAAATCAATTTTGACATACAGCGATTAGCATATTTAAGCGATTTAAATCTCATTAGATCTTTCGCATATTTAAGGGCGTATTGAGCTAATTGAAATATTTGTTTTTCAAATATTTCATCATCATTGTTATATTCTACAAACTGGGTATTGTTTATCGTTATTCGCTTACATCCATAATCAAACCCAAGAGTTTCATTTAAGCCTCCAAAATATTCAAATAGGAAAGCTATTCCGACATTGCAAAATGAGCCACGAGAATATGCAGATGGCTGAAATTCGACCTGAACAAAGCAATAGCCACAATCATATAACCAAGTCCGAGATTTTCCTTTTTGGAAAAATCCCATAGGCGAAAATACATTATTCGCCACTTGTATAACAATCTTGTTGTGACTATCCATACAACAATTATTTCAATAGTTTTCTATCGTTTTCATTGCTTCCCAACACACTCATCTGATGAATGGCTATTTGATTCAGCTTTACAAGCCGCTCGCTCTGCGTCATGCCCTGCTCAATGAAAACCGCATTGAGGTTTTCCATATTAGACAGGCAGATAAGTTCATTGATTGTAGCATAGTCGCGTATGTTCCCTTTGAGGTCGGGATTGGTTTCGCGCCATTGCTTTGCCGTTACTCCGAACATCGCCACGTTTAGCACGTCGGCTTCGTTGGCGTAAATCATACTCGCTTGTGCCGGAGTAACTTCCGCCGGGATAAGGTTCTGCTTTATCGCGTCGGTGTGTATGCGATAGTTGATTTTCGACAGCTCTCGCTTTGCCGACCAACCTAACAACCGCTGTTCCTCCGTCTTCAACCGCTGAAATTCCTTGACGATGTAGAGTTCAAACTCAACAGAAATCCAGCTTGCGAACTTCAATGCAATATCTTTATGCGCATAAGTTCCACCATAACGCCCTGATTTAGCGATTATACCAATAGCATTTGTCGCATCAATCCATTTCTTTGGCGAGAGCGTAAATGCGTTCAGCCCGGCCTGTCGTCTAAACCCCTCGAATTCGGTGGGTTTAAAATTCGGATTGTAAAGTTGTTCCCAAATGCCTAAATACTCTATTGTGTTACGATTTCGCAACCAATTTGCTATCACAGCGTTAGGTTCATCGCTTTTATGTCGTGCCAAATCGGTCAACGAAATATAATCATCCCCATTGACGGCGATAATTGTTATATTGGTATTTTGAACTGTAATCTTTGCCATTGTTTCTGATATGGTGTATATGCCAATACGCAAAGCTATACATTTTCGCTGACATACAGCGTATTCAATTGAAATTTCTTGTCTCTTTGGCTTTTAATTCTAAATCATAAAAACATCTATTAACTGTTAATATTTAGTCAAATCTTTCGTCTAAAACAAACGCCTTTTCTATTTCACTCCCTCAAAGCAACTTTTTATTCCCTCTTTTCCCTAACGGATAATTATACCGCCATTTTTTCTTATATGGTTTATTTTCAAAGACCAAAGTCCTTTTTTTATGAACTCGGGCCGGCATCAAAGCAACCTTATCGCCCTCTACCAACGGTGCGAGCCTGTAAAGGCTCACGCCATTCGTTAGCCGGGCACGAAGTGTCCGGACAGGGAAATTGGCTCAAGCATGTTCGAGTCTGCAAAGACTCGTGCTTGTTCCTGTCGGCATGAGTCTTTACAGACTCATAAATTGTGGGGCGCTGCATACCGGAGACTGCGCCGTCCGAAGGCCGGCTTGTCCCCGGCTAACGGTAGGCAGGAGCCTTTGCAGGCTCTCGCTATCTCGGTGATTTTCAAGGTCAGCCGTAAACCCCGATTGAAGGGCGGGTAGGGGCGCCAGTACCACGGCGCCCGCATATCCGGAGGCCATACGGGATGCGGTTGTGGGGGGATATCCCGGGTTGTGGAGGGCCATACGGGTTGTGTTTGAGGGTGGTTATACTGGTTTGTGGGTGGCCTTCGGGGCGTAGCCGGACGCCGTGGTACTGGCGTCCCTACCGACATTGGCTGTATAACGGCCTTATTTTTATGTGGTTACGTTGGTGGGAGGCTATGGTGGATGTGCTTGGGGGTGGGTATTTGGGTTATGGACGGCCATACGGGTAGGTGTCTATTGATGACCACGCGGGTCGCAGCCGGACGCCGTACTACCGGACTTATCGCCTTTTAACAAACACTTTTTTACATTGATCCAAAATTCCTATCATATAAAAATGCGTTCAACGGCAATCAGAATAATCAGCCGCCGCATCATACAATAGCAATTAAAGCATTATCTTTGCACAACATCACAACAAAACAGAATAATAAACCGCTCTTTTGATGAAACGTATAGTCTTTTTGGATTTTATCAGAGTATTTGCATGCTTTCTTGTAATTCTCGTACATGCAAGCGAAAATTTCTACGGGGCTCCCGGAGCTACCGACATGGCAGGGCCACAATCGTTTTTGGCTACTGAAGCCGACCGGCTATGGGTTTCGATATACGACGGCTTCTCCCGCATGGCCGTGCCGCTATTCATCATCGTTTCATCCTACCTTCTCGTACCCATGAAAGATGACATGACGGCCACGCAGTTCTACAGCAAACGCTTCGCGCGCATACTCCCCCCGTTTTTCATTTTCATGATACTATACAGCACCTTGCCGCTTCTATGGGGCCAGATATCCGCCGATACCGCCATGACCGACCTGTCACGGATATTTTTAAACTTCCCTACCCTCGCAGGCCATCTGTGGTTCATGTATCCTCTGATCAGCCTCTATCTTTTCATTCCCGTAATATCGCCATGGCTGAAAAAAGCCACGGCAAAAGAAGAACGCTTCTTTATCCTGCTTTTCGTCATATCCACCTGCATGCCCTATCTTAACAGATGGTGCGGAGAACTGTGGGGGCAATGCTTCTGGAATGAATACCATATGCTCTGGTACTTTTCGGGCTACTTGGGCTATCTTGTCTTGGCCCACTATATAAAAGTACATCTTGACTGGAACCGCAGGAAGCGGCTTACCGTAGGCTCGGCGGCAATGTTGATCGGAGCCGCACTCACAATCTACTCATTTTACACGCAAGCCACACCCGGACAAATCCACCCCACCCCGCAGCTGGAGATAGGATGGTCGTTCTGCACTGTCAACTGCGTGCTGCTCACCGCAGGCACATTTTTAATGTTCACCTGCATCAATATCCCAAAAGCGCCGGCTGTAATAACCGAAATGTCGGAACTAAGCTACACCATATACCTCATGCACATATTCTGGCTCGGCCTGTGGGTCAATATTCTCAAAGACACCTTGTCATTGCCCACCGTAGCCGCTATTCCGGCCATAGCCGTATGCACATTCCTATGCTGCTACATAACCGCAAAGATATTGGCCCCGATACCCTACAGCAAATGGATATTCGGCACTGACGTCACACAGAAGTCCCCCGCCGAAAAAGCCCTATGCTAAGCGGTTCGGCACGCCGCACCTCTCCTTTCACCCGCAGCGCCAAAATTGGCTACGTCTTAGCTACTCTCACTTGGCAGAGAGGCGTTATGTTAATTTTTAAAATATTATTTTGCTCATACACTTGCATTAAGCCGGAAAAAGTCGTAACTTTGCCGTCGCTTTTTAAAAACTTATATTAAACAACGTAATTAGTATGAACCACTACGAAACCGTTTTCATTTTAACTCCCGTTTTGTCTGATGCACAGATGAAGGAAGCGGTAGACAAGTTCAAAGGCGTTATTACCGAAAGCGCCGGAACAATTGTCAATGAAGAAAACTGGGGACTGCGCAAACTCGCTTACCCCATCCAGAAGAAGTCGACCGGCTTCTACACTCTTGTAGAGTTTGATGCAAATCCTGATGTCATCAAGAAGCTTGAGACTCAGTTCCGTCGCGACGAGCGCGTATTGCGTTTCTTGACTTTCCGTCTTGACAAGTACGCTCACGAGTATGCAATCAAACGCCGCACACTTAAAGGTGCAAAACAGAATTCACCCGTAGAAGAAAAGGAGGACTAAATCATGGCACAGGCTCAATCAGAAATTCGCTATCTCACTCCGCTTTCAGTGGACGTAAAGAAGAAAAAATATTGTCGTTTTAAGAGAAGCGGCATCAAGTATATCGACTACAAAGACCCCGAATTCCTCAAGAAGTTCCTCAACGAGCAGGGCAAATTGCTTCCCCGCCGTATCACCGGTACTTCGCTTAAATTCCAGCGTCGTGTGGCACAGGCTGTAAAGCGCGCCCGTCACTTGGCTCTGCTTCCCTACGTAACCGACTTGATGAAATAATCTTAACAACAGACGATAATTATGAAAATTATATTGAAAGAAGACATCACCGGTTTAGGCTACAAGGACGATGTCGTTGAAGTAAAAAACGGCTACGGCCGTAACTACCTCATCCCTCAGGGCAAGGCAGTGATAGCTACTGAATCGGCTCTTAAAGTGCTCGCTGAAAACCAGCGCCAGCGTGCCCACAAGCTCGCAAAGATCAAGGCCGACGCAGAGGCTCTGGCAGCAGAACTCGAAAAAGTGGCTCTGACCATTACAGCCAAGACCAGCGAGGCCGGCACTATATTCGGCTCAGTAAACGCAGCCACTATAGCCGAAGCGCTTGAGAAACTCGGACAGAACGTTGACCGCAAGCTCATTGCCATCAAAGGTTCAATCAAAGAGCCCGGCAAATACACCTGCACCGTCAACCTTCACAAGGAAGTCGCAGTTGAGCTTCCGTTCGAGGTTGTCGCAGAAGAATAATCAATTCCAAAATACTATTCATAACGTACGGGAAAACGTCGCGATGACGTTTTCCCGTTTTTTATACGTATCCCCCGTCCATTTAACACGGGCTTTTTACCGCTACTCTTTTTTGATTGATTTCTTTTTACTATCTTAGCGCCTGTTATCATCACAATTTCCTGTCAAAATGGCGTGGTACTACATTGTATTGTTGGCAGCATACATAGGCACGATAATAAGCCTTATCGCCGTTGTGCTGTCGGAAAACCGCAATCCGGTCAAGTCGCTGGCTTGGATTACGGTGCTGCTTATGGTGCCCGTATTTGGCGCGGTGCTCTACATATTCTTTGGAAGAAGCCTTAAAAACACACGCATGATAACAAGGCGCAACCGTCGGCGGCTACGCAAGCGCGAGTCGTTCAAAAGCATCGACATAGCGTCGCTGCCGCTTACACAGGCGAGCAAGCAACAGATAAAAATGGCCCGCACGCTTAACGGCTCCATCTACTATCCCGACAACAAGATAGACATATTCACCTCGGGGCGCGACAAGTTTGACGCGCTGATAGCCGACCTGCAGAGCGCCCGGTCCTACATACACCTTGAGTATTACATATTTAAAGATGACAAGATAGGCAACACCATAGCCGACATACTTATAAAAAAAGCCGGCGAAGGGGTAAAAGTGAGAATCATATACGACCACATAGGCTCACTGTCGACCAAAACAAAATTCTTCAAGCGCATGGCCGATGCCGGAATTGACGTATACCCCTTCTTCAGGGTCACATTCCCGGTATTTGCCACCAGAATAAACTGGCGCAACCACCGCAAGATCGTCATAATCGACGGCGAGACAGGCTACATAGGCGGCATGAACATAGCCGACCGATATATAGAGGGCGTGTCATACGGGGTATGGCGCGACACCCATGTGCGCATAAAGGGTCCGGCCGTAGGCGGACTCCAATACGCGTTTGCCGTAGACTGGAGCTTCATGGGGCAATCGCTGCTTGACGAGAGCGCCAACACCTCGCGGCGAAACAAACCCCGCTTCAACTCCGGCATACAGATGATGACAAGCGGCCCCACAAGCCAGTGGAGCAACATAGCCATGGTATTCCAGAAAGCCATAGCCAACGCACGAAAACGAGTGTTCATACAGACCCCATACTTTCTTCCCACCGAAAGCCTGCTGCGTACGCTCCAGACCGTAGCCCTCGCCAAAGTGGACGTAAGGCTGATGCTACCGGCCAAAAGCGACTCCAAAATACTGACCTACGCCTCCTACTCCTACATTATGGAGTGCATGCTTGCGGGAATAAAAGTATACCTCTACGACGCCGGCATGCTGCATGCCAAGACAGTGATAGTCGATGACGAGTTCTCCTCGGTAGGCTCGGCAAACATTGATTTCCGCAGCTTCGAGCACAACTTCGAAAGCAACATCTTCATATATTCACGAGAAGTCAACTCTGAATTAAGCGACATATTCTTTGAAGACCTCGACAACTGCACACGCCTTAGTCCGTCGATGTGGCGCAAGCGTCCGGCATGGCAAAAAGCCAAGGAATCAATGTTTCGACTTCTCAGCCCGGTACTGTGACAGCTCCGGCCCGACGCACATGACGATAAATTTTAAGACAAAACTATTGTATTATAAGATATTTGTATTACTTTTGTAAAAATTTGGTATAAATGGCGAGCGATTTACAGCAGACACTGCAACGTATCAGCCGTAAAACGGAGTTTCTGACCGAGCGCTACAACGAAGTGCTCCGAGGGAAAACAAGCGCTGAAGCCCGCGTCAAAGAGTTGGAGCAGACGGTGACACGCCTTAATGAAGAGATACAGCAGCTGAAAAGCCGCATTGAGTATCTGACCGTTGTCACAGTAGCACACCCCGACCGTCGCGACGTAGAATTTAGCAGGGCCAAGTTAACCAAATTAGTGCGGGAAATCGACAGATGCATCTCGGAATTAAGCGAATGATGCAATGAAAGATAAACTGAATATAACCATAAAGGTAGCCGACCTCGCCCATATAGGCATGCAGGTTACCCGAAAAGACGAAGAAGCCGTAAGACTTGCCGAGTACTACGTAAACCGTGTATGGAGCAAGTGGATGGGCGACAAGCCGCAGGACAAGACGTCAAAGGACGTATTAGGAATGGTGGCCGTGCACTTTGCCAAGCTCTATGTGCTCGAACAGCGCAAAAACGAGAATATAGACGAAGTGTTGCGTAAATTCGAGGAAGAACTTGACCGGATATTGCTGAAGGTCGACTGATTCCGCCAGATATTCGGTAGAGCATATTTTTTAACGTTTAACCGCACTTTCAATCGGCCGGCAGGCAGGATTGTCAGTGCATTTTTTATTTATTGTGACTAATCATTAATTCACATATCATGTACAACATTTTTATATACATTGCAGTAGCGGTAATAACAGCTATTCTGGCTGTGGTAATCACCGTCATAATTCAAAAAAAATCGGCGCGCACCCAAGCCAAGATAATAGTCGACGAAGCCCGTCAGGAAGCCGAAATGCTCAAGCAGAAAAAAATGCTTGAAGTGCGTGAGGAAGAGCTCCAGATTAAGGCGGAAGCGGAGAAACAAGCCAACTCGCGCCTGTCAAAAATACAGCAGTCCGAAGCCCGCATAAAGCAACGCGAGCTCCAGCTCAATCAGCAGCAAGGCGAACTTGCACGCCGTCGCAACGAGATAGACGCGGCAAAAGCCGGTCTTGACGCTCAGGCAGTGGCTCTTGACGACAAAAAGGCAGAGCTCGACAAGCTGACACGCAGCGCGCAGGAAGCCCTTGAGCACATATCGGGGCTGTCGGCCGACGAAGCCAAAGAAAGGCTTATAGAGTCATTGCGCGACGAAGCCAAGACAGCGGCTGCCGGCTACATAAACGACATCATGGACGAGGCCAAACTGACAGCCAACAAGGAGGCCAAGCGCATAGTGGTGCAGTCGATACAACGTGTGGCCACCGAGACAGCCATTGAGAATTCAGTCACGGTATTTCACATAGACTCCGACGACATAAAAGGCCGCATAATCGGTCGTGAAGGCCGCAACATCCGCGCCCTCGAAGCCGCCACCGGCATCGAGATAATTGTCGATGACACCCCCGACGCCATCGTGCTTTCGGGCTTCGACCCCGTACGCCGCGAGATAGCCCGTCTGGCCCTGCATCAGCTTGTGGCCGACGGACGCATACACCCCGCACGCATCGAGGAAGTTGTGGCAAAAGTACGCAAACAGATCGAGGAAGAGATTGTGGAGACAGGAAAGCGCACCACCATCGACCTCGGAATACACGGCCTGCACCCCGACCTCATACGACTTGTAGGTAAGATGAAGTATCGTTCAAGCTACGGACAGAACCTGCTCCAACATTCGCGCGAGACAGCAAACCTGTGTGCCATAATGGCATCCGAGCTCGGTCTCAATCCCAAGAAAGCACGCCGTGCCGGACTGCTTCATGACATAGGCAAAGTGCCCGACGAAGAACCCGAACTGCCCCACGCACTACTCGGCATGAAACTTGCGGAAAAATACAAGGAGAAGCCCGAAATATGCAATGCCATAGGTGCCCACCACGACGAAATCGAGCAGACCACACTGCTGGCTCCCATAGTACAGGTATGCGACGCCATTTCAGGAGCACGCCCCGGAGCACGCCGCGAGATAGTCGAAGCCTACCTCAAACGCCTCAACGACCTTGAGCGTCTTGCCCTCTCCTACCCCGGAGTTGTCAAGACCTATGCCCTGCAGGCCGGACGCGAGCTGCGTGTCATAGTCGGTGCCGACAAGATCGACGATGCCGAAACCGAACGTCTGTCAGCTGAAATAGCCAAGCGCATTCAGGACGAGATGACTTATCCCGGACAGGTGAAGATAACCGTGATTCGCGAGACTCGCGCCGTAAGCGTAGCTAAATAACCAAACAGCAATTCACCGTTATGGGAAAAGAAGATAAAGACAACTGCAACCACTGCCGCGATATACCGCCGCGCGGAAAGTTGCATTGTTACAACTGGCTCGACGACATTCCCGGCGGTTATGCCGACTTTGACATGGTCGAAGTCCAGTTCAAGAACACCCGCAAAGGTTTTTATAAAAACAGTGCAAACCTTGATCTCGCCATAGGCGATATGGTAGCGGTCGAGGCCTCTCCGGGCCATGACATAGGTCAGGTGACTCTGACCGGCCAACTCGTGGCCCTGCAGATGAAAAAAGCCAATGTAAAACCCGATGCGGAGATACGTCGTATATTTCGCAAAGCAAAACCCGCCGATCTTGAAAAATACGAGGAGGCCAAGGCAAAAGAGAACGACACGATGATACGTTCGCGGAAAATAGCCGAAAGCCTGAAGCTCAACATGAAGATAGGCGACGTCGAGTATCAGGGCGACGGCAACAAGGCCATATTCTACTACATAGCCGACGAGCGCGTCGACTTCAGGCAGCTCATAAAAGTCCTTGCCGAGACATTCAAGGTGCGCATCGAGATGAAGCAGATAGGAGCACGTCAGGAGGCCGGACGCATAGGCGGCATAGGACCGTGCGGACGCCAGTTGTGCTGCGCAAGCTGGATGACCAACTTCGTGTCGGTAGCCACAAGCGCCGCACGCTACCAAGACATATCGCTTAATCCGCAGAAACTCGCCGGACAGTGCGCCAAGCTCAAGTGCTGCCTCAATTTTGAGGTCGACACCTATGTCGAGAGCATAAAGCGCATGCCCTCGCGGGAAATAGCCCTTGAGACCGCCGATGCCACTTACTACCACTTCAAGACCGACATATTCAAGCGCGAGATGACATACTCCACCGACAAGTCGGTGCCGGCCAATCTGGTGACCATCAGCGCCGACAGAGTATTTGACATCATCAACATGAACAAGCGCGGAGAGAAGCCCGAAAAGCTCAGCGCCGAAGGCTCCGAAAAGCAGAAAGAGCGCACAGAGTTTGTCGACCTTGTCGGACAAGACAGCGTGACCCGCTTTGACAAAGCCAAGAAGAAAAAGAAGAAAGGGGCTCCCGCACAACAACGCGGCAATCGCCAGCAGGGACAGCGCGACGGCAACAACGGCAACAGACCGCCGAAAAACGAACGCCCGCCCCGAGGTGACAACAATAACCGGAGGCAAAACCAAGGCGCGCCCCGCAACGCAGAAAACGGCGCACAGAATAAAGAGAACAAGAACCCCTCTTCACCGAAAGCCGATGAATAAGCTCCTCGGAGTGTATATGATACTGCTGTTTTCAATCGGTCTGGGAGCATGCTCTTCCCGACAGAATGACTACAGCGAATTTTGCAATCTGCCGCCGGCCGGATGGGTTTATGACGATACCCTCCGCTTCATCACCGACATTGCCGATTCGGTAGCGTCAGGCACTCTTACCGTAGCCGTACGCCACAACAACAACTATCCGTACAGCAATCTGTGGCTTGAGCTTACCCGACGGAGCGGAGTCGACAAGATAAGCCGTGACACAGTCAATCTGCAGCTGGCCGACATATACGGACGCTGGTACGGCAACGGCTTCGGCGCCTCGTACCAGTTCAGCGACACTGTACGCGGCATAACCCGATTGTTCAGAGGCGACACAATCACGGTAAGGCACATCATGCGACTCGATACATTGCCCGACGTTGAACAATTGGGCATTACATTCGTTTCGACAGAGAGTAATTAATTCAGCACTAACCAAAATGAGACTACACGCTCTTACCCCGACAGAAGAGATTGACCGCAGGATAGCGAAGTTGCAGGAAGCCATGCGGGCCCACGGTATGGATGCAATGCTTATCTCTGACAATGCCGACATATATTATACATCAGGACGAGTATTCAGCGGATACGTATACATACCGGCTAACGGCGAGGCCACATACTTCATACGCCGTCCCGAAGGCATCACCGACGACAGAGTAAAATATATACGCAAGCCGGAGCAGATCGCGGAACTGCTGTCGGCTGCCGGCGCCGTAATGCCCGCCGTAATGGGATACGAGTTAAGCTCGCTTGACGTAATCAGCTACCGGCGTCTTGTAAACGCATTTCCCGGGGTCACTCCCGCCGATGCTTCGCCGTTAATAAAATCGGTAAGATCGGTAAAGACCGATTTCGAGCTGGAGCAGTTGCGGCAGTCGGGCATCAAGCACCAACGCGTTTACGACCTCATACCCCGCCTGTACAAGGAGGGCATGACCGACATAGAGCTGCAGATAGAGATTGAGCGCGCATCACGGCTTGAAGGATGTCTGGGCATATTCCGCATTGCCGGCGACTCGATGGAGTTTTTCATGTCCAACATATTAGCCGGCGAAAATGCCGACTCTCCCACACCCTACGATTTCGCCATGGGCGGAGCGGGCCTCGACCCCTCGTTGCCTGTAGGCGCCGACGGCACAGTCATAAGACCCGGCATGTCGGTAATGGTTGACTCCAACGGCAACTTCACAGGCTACATGACCGACATGACCCGTGTGTTTGCCTGCGGACAGCTCGATGACAAAGCCATGCAGGCCCATGAATGTTCGATAGAGATATGCCGTACTCTGGAAAAGACCGGGAAGCCCGGCACTCCGGCGGCCGAACTCTACGAGACTGCAATGTCGATAGTACGCAGTCATGACCTCGAACGCTACTTCATGGGGCATAGACAGAAAGCGGGCTTCATAGGCCACGGCGTAGGCATAGAAATCAACGAACTGCCCGTCATAGCTCCGCGGAGCCGCGACATACTCACCAAGAACAACGTCATAGCACTGGAGCCGAAATTCGTCATACCCGAAGTGGGAGCGGTAGGCGTCGAAAACACCTACATCGTCACTGACAACGGTCTTGAACGCATAACAAACGCTCCGGAACGTATAATCAATCTCATGTAACCGGTCTGCGCCATGCTGATTGCCGACAAAATAGACTCACCCGTATTTCACACAGTGGCCTCGGTGGCCGACAGCATGTCGCGCCCCTGCTACGTAGTGGGCGGATATGTGCGCGACCTGTTTCTTCAACGTCACTCCAAGGATGTCGACTTCGTTACGGTAGGCAGCGGCATAGAGGTAGCCGAAGCCGTGGCACGCAAACTCGGCAAAGGCACCCACTGCAGCGTATTTAAAAACTTCGGCACGGCCCAAGTAAAGCACGGAGGCATAGAGCTTGAGTTTGTGGGAGCACGACGGGAGTCATACAGCCACGACAGCCGCAAGCCGGTAGTGGAGGACGGGACACTTGACGATGACCTCGCCCGGCGCGACTTCACCATAAACGCCATGGCCGTATGTGTCAATGCCGACAACTTCGGACACCTTGTCGACCCCTACGACGGCATAGGCGATCTGGACCGTCAGCTCATACGCACACCGCTCGACCCCGACATAACATTCAGCGACGACCCGCTGCGCATGATGAGAGCCATCCGTTTTGCCACACAGCTCGGCTTCACCATATACGGCGAGACATTTGACGCTATCGCGCGAAATGCATCGCGCATCAACATCATATCGCGCGAGCGCATTGCCGACGAGCTGATGAAAATCATGGCGTCACCCATGCCCTCCATAGGCTGGGAGCTGCTTGAACTGTGCGGACTGTTGTCGTACATCATGCCCGAACTGCACGCCATGAAAGGCGTGGAGACTGTAAACGGCCGCGGACACAAAGACAATTTCCAGCATACGCTCACGGTAGTCGACAACGTGGCGCACAAAAGCGACAATGTGTGGCTGCGGTGGGCCGCCCTGCTTCACGACATAGCGAAACCCGTGACAAAACGCTGGGACCATAAAACCGGCTGGACATTTCACAACCACAACTTCATAGGAGCCAAAATGGTGCCCCGCATATTCCGCGCCATGAGGCTTCCGCTCAACGAGAAGATGAAGTATGTGCAGAAGCTGGTCGAACTGCACATGCGCCCCATAGCCCTTGTAGAGGACGAGGTGACCGACTCCGCCGTACGCCGGCTGCTATTCGATGCCGGCGACGACATCGAGGACCTCATGACACTGTGCGAGGCCGACATCACCTCCAAGAATCAAGAAAAGGTGCGGCGCTTCCTCGACAACTTCGTACTCGTACGGAAAAAGATGGAGGAGCTTGAAGAAAAAGACCGCATACGCAACTTCCAGCCGCCGGTATCGGGCGAGGAGATTATGGCTACGTTCAATCTGGGGCCGTCGCGCGAAGTAGGCATGATAAAGGAGCGCATCAAAAACGCCATACTTGACGGGAGCATACCCAACGAACGCGAGGCGGCAATGGCCTACATGCACGAAGTGGCCTCGGAGCTCGGTCTGTCAGCCGACTAAAGGCATCAGCCTCCAAATACGGACGCAGACCGCCGCCGCATCCACCGAGAGTCCAAGCACACAAATGTTGTCAATCAACGGCATGTATGTTGCAACTTCGGTATTGTGTCGAGGCATACGGTTTTAAGGCGCGTCAGGTCATTGACCGGGCGTCGTCGCTGTATGCGGCGGTTTACAAGCTTGAACACTGCCTCGGTGGCCTGATTGCGCGTAAGTCCCGACTCGTTGCACAGACGCAGCATAAAGACGTTGTCCTGCATGAGGCGGCACACGGTGTCGTGCAGCGGAGTCGAGGGTGAGCCCTCCTGAAAAAATCGGGTCACGCCGACCGGGGCATGCTGCGGAGCCGGCGGCACGGCATTTTCAGCCGGCAGGCTTACAGCGGTGGCCGGGGTCTCGTCAGGGGCGGACTGAACAGACAGAGGTGCGCTCTGTGCACGGCGCATGGCGCGACGCTCGCGGGCGCGCATATTGGCACGTTTGCGTCGGTCGATTACGGCTTTTGCCATAAGGAATCCCATCATCGATGCCGGGTCGAGATTGTCGGGCATTTTGTCGCATGACTGATACTCCTTTATGGCCTCGGTAAGTAATTGTTGTTGCTCTTCGGGAAGCAGCGATATGGCGATTGACCATTCGCTGTCAAACTTGAATGTCTTTTTCATGTAGCGTATAGGTTAAGATTGATTTCGTCACAAAGATAATATCCCGGAAACGCGATGTCAAGTATTTCCCCACAATTTTTTCACCCCCGCCATTTGCAATCGGACATCGCCGAGATGTCACAAGGGGATATGAAAAAGGCGTTGAAAGCAGCACGGACAGCTGTATTTCAACGCCTTTATTGTGGTCGGGGTGAAAGGATTCGAACCTTCGACCCCCTGCTCCCAAAGCAGGTGCGCTAGCCGGACTGCGCTACGCCCCGATTGCCCTCAGGCGACTGCAAAGTTAGCAAATATATTTAATACCCGCAACACCCGATTGTCAATATTCATTCCACGGCTTTATCTCGATATCGTCGACCGACATGGTTGTGAAAGCGTGGATGAATGTCGAAGCGAGGCGGGCATTGGTAAGAAGCGGTATATTCAGGTCTATCGCCGCACGGCGTATGCGATAGCCGTTGGTCAGCTCCGTTTCCGACAGGTTCTTGGGAATGTTCACCACAAGGTCTACCTCCTTGTCGTGAAGCAGCGACAGAGCCTGCGGCTGCATATCGGGCTGGCTGGGCCAATACACTTTTACGGCAGGTATGCCGTTGTCGGTAAGGAACTGATGAGTTCCCCCGGTAGCGTAGAGGCTGTAGCCGCTATTATGCAGAGCATGGGCCGCGTCAAGCATGGCCGCCTTCTGCTTGGCGGTACCCGTCGACAGCAACACACCGTTGCCTTTCGACGGCACACGCACACCTACCGACAGCATGGACTTCAGTATAGCCTCGTCAGTGTCGGCTCCGATGCACCCTACCTCGCCTGTAGAGGACATGTCCACACCGAGCACGGGGTCAGCGCCCTGAAGACGCGAGAATGAGAATTGCGATGCCTTTATGCCCACATAGTCGAGGTCAAAGGCGTTTTTATGGGGCTTCTCGACCTCAAGCCCGAGCATGACCCGTGTAGCGATATCGATAAAATTGAGCTTAAGCACCTTGCTGACAAAGGGGAATGACCTCGAAGCACGCAGATTGCACTCAATTACTTTTATGTCATTGTTCTTGGCGAGAAACTGGATGTTGAACGGGCCGGAAATATCAAGCGCCTTGGCTATCTTCTGACTTACTTTCTTGATACGCCGTATGGTCTCCACATACAGTTTCTGCGGAGGGAACTGGATTGTGGCGTCGCCGGAATGTACGCCGGCAAACTCAATGTGCTCCGATATGGCATAAACCTTTATCTCGCCGTTCTGCGCCACCGCATCCATCTCTATCTCCTTGGCGTCCTGAATAAACTCGGTAACGACAACCGGATGCTGTTTTGACACATTGGCGGCAAGGCGGAGGAAGCGTTCAAGTTCCTCGTTGTTGCTGCACACATTCATCGCGGCGCCTGACAATACGTAGCTCGGACGCACGAGCACGGGGAAGCCGACCTCATCAATGAACCGGTGTATGTCGTCAAACGAAGTCAACTCGCGCCAGCGCGGCTGGTCGACCCCTATACGGTCAAGCATCGCCGAGAATTTATGGCGGTCCTCGGCATTGTCAATCGAAGAGGCCGAAGTGCCGAGAATAGGCACCGCGGCGGCATCAAGACGAGTGGCAAGATTGTTGGGTATCTGTCCGCCCACCGACAGTATGACACCGTGGGGCTGCTCAAGGTCAAGTATGTCCATGACACGCTCGTAAGTCAGCTCGTCAAAATACAGACGGTCGCACATGTCATAGTCGGTAGACACTGTCTCGGGATTGTAATTGATCATCACCGAACGCCAGCCCTCGCGCTTTACCGTCATGAGAGCGTTTACCGAACACCAGTCAAACTCGACCGAACTTCCTATACGGTAAGCACCGGACCCGAGCACCACAATAGATTTATGGTCATGCAGATAAGTGACATCGTTCTCAGAGCCGTTATATGTCAGATACAGATAGTTGGTCATAGCGGGATACTCGGCGCCGAGAGTGTCGATCTGCTTAACCACAGGCACTATGCCGAGCGACTTGCGCATAGCCCTCACGGCCGACACCTCGGCGTCGACATCGTAAGGTGTGGACTTGAACACCGCACGCGCTATCTGGAAGTCGCTGAAGCCCTGTTCCTTGGCCTGACGCAAAAGCGCTTCGGGTATGGATTTAAGCTCATCACAGGTCTCCAGCTCATCGGCCGTCATGACAATGTTGTACAGCTTGTACAGAAACCAGCGGTCAATCTTGGTGAGTTCATGTATGCGTTCCACGCTGTATCCCTGCCTCATGGCCTTCGAGATAACGAATATGCGCTTGTCGGTAGGTTCCTTAAGAGCATGGTCTATGTCGGGGATTTTCAACTCCTTGTTCTCAACAAAGCCGTGCATCCCCTGCCCTATCATACGCAGACCTTTCTGTATGGCCTCCTCGAAAGTACGCCCGATGGCCATGACCTCGCCCACAGACTTCATGGAGGATCCTATCTCGCGCTTGACTCCGTGGAACTTACCGAGGTCCCAGCGCGGTATCTTCACCACAATGTAGTCAAGAGCCGGCTCAAAGAAGGCCGAAGTCACCTTCGTAACCGAGTTTTTCAGCTCGAAAAGCCCGTAGCCGAGTCCGAGTTTGGCGGCAACAAAAGCCAACGGGTAACCGGTAGCCTTGGAGGCCAGCGCCGACGAGCGCGACAGACGTGCATTGACCTCGATGACCCTGTAATCCATCGATGCGGGGTCAAAGGCATACTGTACATTGCACTCGCCCACAATACCGATGTGGCGTATTATCTTGATGGCAAGTTTACGCAGGTAGTGGTAGTCCTCGTTGGAGAGGGTCTGCGAAGGGGCCACGACGATAGACTCGCCGGTATGAATACCCAGCGGGTCGAAGTTTTCCATATTGCACACCGTTATGCAGTTGTCATAACGGTCACGCACAACTTCATATTCGACCTCTTTCCATCCTTTGAGCGACTTCTCCACCAGCACCTGCGGGGAGAAAGCCAACGCCTTCTCCACAAGCGCCACAAGCTGCCGCTCGTCATCGCAGAAGCCGCTGCCCAGACCGCCCAGCGCATAAGCCGCGCGCACGATTACCGGGTAGCCCAGCTGATTGGCCGCGCTTATGGCGTCGGCAATAGTGTTGACAGCCTCACTCTTTATGGTCTTGACATTTATTTCATCAAGTTTACGGATAAACAGCTCACGGTCCTCAGTATCCATTATGGCCCTTACGGGGGTACCCATAACCTCCACGCCGTACTTTTCGAGCACACCGCTCTCATACAGGGCCACACCGCAGTTAAGCGCCGTCTGACCGCCGAAAGCGAGCATAATGCCGTCGGGGCGCTCTTTCTCGATAACCTTCTCGACGAAATAAGGTGTGACCGGAAGGAAATATATCTTGTCGGCAAACCCTTCGGAGGTCTGCACCGTAGCGATATTAGGATTTATCAACACGGTATCGATACCCTCCTCCTTCATGGCCTTCAACGCCTGCGAACCGGAATAATCAAACTCACCGGCCTCGCCGATTTTCAAAGCCCCGCTTCCGAGGAGCAACACTTTTTTCATCTTACGTTCAATCATAACAGCAATTGACTTTGATTATAGCATGTTGATAAATTCATCGAAAAGAAATTCCGTATCCTTAGGACCGGACGATGCCTCGGGGTGAAACTGCGCGGAGAAAAACGGCTTTGTCTTATGACGGATGCCCTCGTTTGTACCGTCGTTCATGTTAATGAACAGAGGCTCCCACTCTTGCGACAGAGTAGTGTCATCGACGGCGAAACCGTGGTTCTGCGAAGTTATATAGCACTTGTCGGTACCGACACGGCGTACGGGCTGATTATGGCTGCGGTGGCCGTAACGCAGTTTGTAGGTCTTGGCGCCGGCAGCCTTCGACAACAGCTGATTGCCCATGCATATACCGCATATGGGGCGCCCTATCGCTATGGCTTTCTTAATATTCTCCACGGTTTTTCCGACCATGTCGGGATTGCCGGGACCGTTTGATATAAACAAGCCGTCGTAAGGTATGGCGGTAAAGTCATAGTCCCACGGCACACGTATGACCTTGACCCCTCTACGGGTAAGACACCTTATTATATTATGTTTGACACCACAGTCGACAAGCACGACTGTTTTCTGCCCCTCGCCGTGCACCTCGACATTGCGGCAACTTACTTTCGCCACCAGATTCTCGGTATTGGGGTCATAATAAGGCACATCGGCCGTGCCTTCGACCAGTATCTTGCCGAGCATCGAGCCGTGTTCGCGCAGGTGCTTTGTAAGCGCGCGTGTATCGACTCCGTATATGCCGGGAATCTTCTCTTCTTTCAGCCAGTCGGCAAGACTTCGGTCGGCCTGCCAGTGGCTGTGGTCCCACGAATAATCCTGCGCCACAATAGCCTTGCAGTGTATATGCTCGCTCTCGTAGTATTCGCTGACATCATTTTTCTCTCTACGCGGGGGCACTCCGTAATTACCGAGTATGGGATAGGTCGTAACCAGTATCTGACCTTCATAAGATGGGTCGGTCAGACTTTCGGGATAACCGGTCATAGCCGTATTGAAAACGACCTCACCGGCAACCGACGCTTCGTAGCCAAAAGACTTTCCTTCAAAAACAGTTCCGTCTTCAAGTAGGAGGACGGCCTTTCTTGTTTGTCGCATACGATAGAAATAAATACTTTATAATATAACTTTGACAAAACTCAGGCTTTCTACCGCGAAAACCATGCAAAGTTAGTATTTTTTCTTCAATTGCTATCGCGTTGCTACATTTTTTTGAAAATTACTGACATTTTTCAAGACAGCGACGTCATACGGGGAACGTGAAATACACCTTGCAGCCCGAGGTATATTCGGGATCGATAACGACATCGCCGCCGATAAAGCGAGCGGCCTCACGGCATATGGCCAGTCCGAGTCCTGCGCCCTGCTTGAAGCTGTCAAGCTTGGTAAAGCGTTCAAACACCACTTCCTGTTTGTCGCGCGGTATACCGGGTCCGGTATCGCTCACGGTAATACGTACCGTGCTATTGTCAGGCATCATGTCGCACCTCAACATCACCATGCCCTCATCGGTGAACTTGAACGCATTGTGAAGCAGATTGGCCACGACAACCACGATGACATTCTTATATGCCATTACGAGATGCTCGTTTTCCCACGGAACAAACCGATACTCCACGTCGGAATTGCGCTTGTACTCGCTCTGCAGGTATGCCTGCTCGCACAAAGCATTGACCGACACCTCCCTTTTCTTGAGCTTAAGACAGGAATCATAATTGGCCAACTGCATGACGTCATCTATGATTTTCAACAGGTCGTAGCTGTTGGCGGTTATTATCTCGGAATACTTGTTGAATGCGGGGTCCTCGGAACGGGCCACAATCTGAGCAAATCCCACGATAGCGTTAAGCGGAGTACGCACTTCATGGTTTATGTTCTGTATAAACAACGACTTCATACGGCTCGCGTCCTCGGCCTGCTCCTTGGCGAGCTGCAACTTCTCACGCTGCGCAAGCAACACGTCTTTCAGCTTCTTGATGCGATACATATAACGCAACGTCAGGACAAAAGCGAGTATAATGACAAGCAGTATGAAAACCGAAACCATGACCTGATACTTGTACTGCGACCAGAACGATACGGGGCGGTTGATAAGTTCAGAGCCGGCAGGAAGTTCGTCGAGAGCTATGCCGCGGTCAATCACCCGCTCATAATCAAATACGTAGTGCGACGGTATAATCTTTATCTTACTCTCATAACCGGCAACGGAGTCGAGATAGTCAAAGCAGGCTCCGGCAAGATCGCCACCGACCACCTTGTATTCAGGCACATAGCCGCCGAAAGCCCAGTGGCCCAGTCCAATGGTGGACAAGGAGATGACCGGAATATCGGGATTGGCCTCACGCAGCACGTAAGTCGTGCTTCCAAGCGCATAGTCGTTGGTCTTGTCGACACGCCACGTACCGCAGAATATGGCCGAATGACGCGACAACATGCCCACACGCTTGTTGGCGTCGAAGAATGTCTGCACACGACCGTCCATATACTCGAAGTTGTAGTCGGGATAATATCGGGCGTTGGCCTTTATCCATGCGAGCATGTTAAGGCCTCCAAACGAGTTGTCGGTAAGAAACATTATCCAGTCCACCTCGGGGAAATAACGGCGCACAAGCCCTACATTGTTGTCGAGGTCATATTCATATACATAACCGCCCACAATATTAAAATCGGGGAAGTCGGTCATGACATCTTTCGACACCGGACGCCACTTGTCGATCTTCACGGTATCTGAAGGGAGTGTTATTATATTGCGGCTCACCATACCGCACATGGCCGGCAGACGCTTTATAGTATCATTATCCTGCGACAGGAAAGCGCTCCACGCCTCCTGCCCGAGAAGCACTACCAGATCGGGAGTGATGTCGCCCGAATACTTTGCAAGTATATCGCTCATGCGGGTCTTCCACTTCGGGGCCTCATCGAGGTGCAGACTGTTGATACTCTCCACCGCAATGTAAGCCGACGGGTCGCGGTCGCGGCTGACGCTTATGAAATCGGCGAGATTGTTCGATGTAGAGCGGGTGTCGGGATTGTATGACGTAACAACAAGTATACGGCGGCCGGTCTGCGCCCGGCCGGTTTGCGGAAAAGCAACAAAACATGTCATCAAAGCCACAACCGTGGCACATAGCTTTATAACAGTATTCACGTGAAGAATTAGAAAATTACGGTAATGACGTTATTACTTAATGCAAAGTATGTATATCAATAGCAAAGTTACTCATAAAATATCGTACAAGAAAAAAATTCCGCATGAAGAAACGGTTACAATCTTCATGCGGAACAAACAATCTTTAGAATCTTATGCTTTATACGGCTATCGCCTTACGTCAAATCCTCTGCGGCGCAATGCGTCGAGCGTGTTGTAAGACATGGCCTCACGGTAATAGTCAATTATATGCGACGCCCAGTCATTGTCAGACTTCGTGCCTGCCCTGACGGCGTTATACTCGGTAATGGTCTTGTCATAATCGAGCAGGTCATTGACAAGACTGCCCTCACGATAATGGTTTTTAAATATGACCAGCTCACGGGGCTGTTTAGGCTTCTTGTCAGGCATCTCGCGAGGCACTCCGATAGCAAGGCCACAGACCACGAAAACCAGCTCGGGCAATTTCATAAGACGCGCGAGCGCCTCGGGCGCGGCAGTACGGGCATATCCGATGGGGCACGTACCGAGACCCGAGGCCTCGGCCGCCGTAAGGGCGCTCATCATGGCAAGCGTGGCGTCGACCACACCCACTATGACTCCGTCGGCTGTCTGAGGAAAATCAGGAAAATCGATGCTCTTGGCGTCGGCTATGGTCTTGATCTTGTTGTAATCTATACAGAACAGCAGAAATCGGCGGCAGGTCTTGATCTGCTTCTGTCCGGTAAGCTCATATATCTTCTCCTTTGTCGGCTGATCGTCGATATCTATCACGGAAAACTGCTGTCCGTTATAACTTGTAGGAGTATTACGGATAGCTTCATATATGAAGTCCATTGTCTCTTGGGGAATCTCTTCCCTCTCATAACGCCTTATGCTGCGTCGTTCAAGCAATGTGGTCTTGACATCTTTCATAATCGGATAATGTGATCTTTTACATAATTGGGTAACGTCTCGGCAAAAGAACACACCTGACGCCAGTTTTGTTCACCACGGCGGCACTTTTTCCGATTCAGCCCACCACGACATTCATAAAGTCCTGTTCAAACGTGTCTTTTGATATGGCTTTGGCCCTGACCTTGGCCTTATAAGCATATATGGTGTTGATTGAGTAGCACAAAAAGTCGGCTATATAGTTGCAGTCATCTATTCCGAGCTTGAAAAAAGCGAATATGCGCAACTCGGTGGGGAGTTTGCCGTCAACCGCTTCGGGATAGCGCTCATCCTCGCGGAGCAGCCTGTTGAGACTCTCTATAAATTCAGGATACAGCCCGAGAAACGCTTTGTCAAATATAGCAAGCACCTCCCTGCGCTGCTCCTCAATTATACGGCCCGAGCGGGTGTAATCGTACAGCTGGTCGACCTGATTGGCCGAAATCTTGCGTCCGACAAGCCGACACAGGCTGTTAAGGCGACGCGAGGTAGACACACATAATTCAAGGAAGTTTTTCACATAAGCCAGACGCGCCCTGTCGGCCCCCTCGGTCTTATGGCGTTCGGCCTTCAGGCGTCGCAATCCGTCGCGATAGCGGAACAGCTCAACACATATGACCCCTATGAGCACGAGCGATATGCCCGCTATAATCCACATAAGCCGCTCATTGTAACGAATTTTCTCCTTGTAACTCCGATCCATGAGCGACATCGATTTCACCATGACTGGAGCGTCGACGCGCGTCACACCGACCGTGGCATTCTCAAGCGCGGCCGACATGTAGCCGTGTGCCCGGTCTATGTCGCCCGACTCATAAAGCGAGTGGCCCACGCGCTGAAGAGCCGTGCCCTGCGGCATGACACACTTGATCTGCGATATAGCCGCCCGTATGAGATAATAAAGATGCTCGCGGTCGCGCCCTTTCCGGCGATAAGCCTCGGCCACGACAACGGAAAGCGAGGCAAAATCGGGGTCTGTCTCCTCTATATGCCCGAGAGCGTCAACGCCGGCGGTATAGGCGGCCACGTAATTTCCGTGGTCAAAATAATTCTTGGCCTCCGCAATGTCATACTGGCGGTCGCCCTCCTTAAAATACATCATATATTTACGGCGCGCCTCGACTGCAAGTCGCTTATATCTGTCGGAAATCTCCGGCACCTCAAGATAACGGCGCGCTATCTGCGCATACATATCCTGACTCGCGTCGAGGTATTCACCCCGCATTGTCGCCGGCACATCCTCCACATCATAACGGGCCAAGGCCTCGACAGCCTCCTTTATGAATCCGCGCGACGGCAACAGCGTGATAAACTCGAAAAAGAGCCGGCACACGGCAGTGTCGGACAGTTCTATAGTGTCGCCTATGGCCTTGCGCGCGTACAGCAGCGCGGAATCAGGATAAAGATAACGACAAAGCCGACTCATCTCCGCATAATCCCTAAGGTCGGCGGAATCGCGCGAGGCCATGACACGGCGCATGCTGTCGACCCGCGCTATACCGGCACGGCACCGACGCCCGAAGTCGTCGACTTCGTCATCAAGCCGGTCAAGCTGTTCATTTATATGTCTGTCATCAACGACCAGCGGCAGCGCCACAACCGAAGCCCGGGCGACGGGCACCGCTGTCAATATGCACCAAAGGCATATGCCGATTTTCAAAAATACGTTCACAGGATAAGATTTTTATTGTCATAATCAGGCTATATGCCCGATCATCATTACGTTTCTTTCAAAATTATCGCGGTCCAGCGCCCTGTTTTTAAGGCGGTTGCGATAAGCATATATAGTATGTACCGAATAGTTCAGCACCTGTGCTATGCGCGTACTCTCCTCGACGCCGAGCCGCATGAACGCAAGTATGCGCAGGTCGGTATTCAGCATCTCGCCCTCTTTCAGCTCTATACGGGCATCGGGGCGCATAAGGGCGTTTACCTCATCGACAAACGTAGGATATATATGAAGAAAAGCACGGTCAAATGTGTCGTAGAACTCCTGACTCTGTTCTTCGACAAACTTTCCCGACTTCGTCATCTTGTACAACTCGTCGGTGTGTCCGGTAGATATTTTCCTCGCGGCTATCTTGCAGAACTGATTGAGCTTGTTCATGTATATGGTACACAGATTAAGGAACTGGCTCATATACATCTCCTTTATATGGTTGGCTCCGGCAAGTACATGCTGAAGCTCCTTCATCATCCTCATCTCGGCCCGCAGCTTGAACAGCGCCGCCACGAGAGCTATCATGAGCAGGGCCATGAAACCGATAGCCATATACAGCCACCGCCGGTTTTCGGCAAGCACCTCGCGGTGAGCGTCGGCTATCACCGGCAGAGCCTCGGATGTCTGCAACATTCTCATCAAGGCGTTGCAGTCGACAGCATAGTGCATGGCCACATCCAAGTACTCGTACGCTTTTGTTATATCGTGTCTGTCATACAGAGCTATGCCCAGCTCCTGCAACGACACTACCTCTCTTGTAGCCGATTTTATATCGGACACAGCCGAGCGGGCAAGATAATACAGCTGCTCGTCGGCATCGCCCCTCGACTCCGCTATGCGCCCCAATATGCTTGAAGCACGGGCCGCCACATTAGTATCGGGCGATATCCTGTCGAGAAGCTCAAGCAATACGGCTTTAGCCTCTGAAGGATGTCCGGTGAGAAAAAAGTATTCTCCCTGATTCAAAAGATACCTGTCGGAACTGTCGGGAAGTATCTCCAGCAGCCTGCGCTGCTGCTCGACCGACTTGTCGAGCCAATATTTGTATTCGTCAGGATAATCGACAAAAAACGACGACTGATAGCTGTACATCTGCCGTCCGGCTTCAAGGGCCGCCATGCGCAGAGCCGGCTCAAGGCTGTCTACCGGTATGGCCTCATATTCTTTTACGGCTTTGGCGCCAAGTCCTACCAGCGGCAGTCCGGCAATACGCTTCAGCCTGAACTTCATGGCCATGTCACGGTCGCCGAATTCGCGGGCAAGCGCCTCGCCGCGCTTATAGTTCACGAGCGCCGAGTCGGTAAGATAGCCGTTGTACAGGTCCCCCAGCTCCATTATATACGACAGGGTCATAGGGTCAACACGGTCACGGCACGAACCGACAATCGAGGCAAGCGAGTCAATGCACGCCTCGCGCCGCGACAGGTACACCCCGCGCCGCGCCATCTCGACATCAAGAGTGTCAAGCATCATCGATGCGGTACGGGCATCTATTTTCACATTGCCCGACGCATCAGGCGCGACAAACGCCGTCAACATGACCGATATAAAAAACAGAGCTATGATTTTTCGCATGCAAGAAAAGTTATCAGTCTGTAAATATAGCAATTAATGCCGAATTATTCGGCAATTTAAGTATTATTTACATTAATTTCACGCATAACCAGTTAACGGGCAGCAATATTGTCGATGTCCACCAACCGTATCGGAGAATAAAGAGTCGTAACAAAAAGCACAGAATCTGTTCCGGTTTTCTTATCTTTGCAGAGCAAAAAGCAAAAGCATGGATGACATGGACGAAGACAAATCAACAAACCGGGCCGCACTCGGCGCATATATAGACCACATAGCGGTGTTTGACCGGCTTGATGAAATCAAGCCGCTGTCGCTACCTGTAAAGGTTGACTTCATACTGTCGATATTGTGCGAGCGCGGCACACTCACCATTGACTACGACTCGACCTCATGCCGTCTTACAGAGCGCTCGCTTATGGTGATGCGTCCGGGCCACACGCTCCGGTCCTACTCGGCATCGCCCGACTTCAAAGGCCACATGATAGTGGTGAGCACCCGACTGCTCGGCAATACCATACCGGCGCTTTCAAAGGTCATACCTTGCCTCGTACAGTTCAAAGACAATCCGGCCATAAAGCTTACTCCCGAAGAGGTGGCCGGACAGACCGGCCTGAGAGCGCTTCTACGCAACAAGACATCGGTCAAGGACCACCCTTACTGCGACGACGTGGTGCGTTCGCTTCTTGAGGCCCTGTTTTACGAGACACTCGGCCTGTACTCCTCCTACACTCCCTCGCTGAGCAATCCTATATCGATGAAACGCCGCGACGAGCTTCTGTACCGCTTCATACAGGAGGTCGAGACACACTACACCACCGAGCGTTCGGTAGCATTTTACGCCGACCTGCTGTGTGTGACGCCCAAGCACCTGTCGGCCACGATAAAAGAGACGAGCGGACGCACGGCCGGCGAATGGATAGACTCATACGTCATAATCGAGGCCAAGACACTGCTGCGCAATACCGGGCTTACCATACAGGAAGTAAGCGCCAAACTCAATTTCAGCAACCAGTCGTTTTTCGGCAAATACTTCAAGCACATCACGGGCATATCGCCTCGACGCTACCGCAGCTCGCTGGAGCCGTAAACGCTTGCGTGAATTATATAATTATTGTAACTTTGTGAGCTGAAAATCAATAAATGCGATGCTAAAAATAAAGCGGCTATATCTGTTTATGCTGCAGAGCTTTCTGCCTCTGTTTCTTATGACATTCTTCATATGTCTGTTCATAGTGCTGATGCAGTTTCTGTGGCGTTACATCGACGACCTCGTAGGCAAGGGGTTGGAAATGAGCGTAATCGGCGAACTGTTCTTTTATGCCGCCCTTACCATGGTGCCCATGGCCCTGCCGCTGGCCGTGCTGCTTGCATCGCTCATGACTTTCGGCAATCTCGGCGAGCAGTTTGAGCTTACCGCCATGAAAGCCTCGGGAGTGTCGCTCATAAAGTCCATGCGCCCGCTCATCGTACTTATGGTATTCGTGGCCATAGGAGCGTTTTTCTTCCAGAACAATGTACTGCCCATAGCGCAGACCAAGATGTGGACTCTGCTATACTCCATGCGCCAGAAATCGCCGGAGCTCGACATACCCGAAGGGGTGTTTTACGACCAGATACCCGGCTTCAACCTCTTTGTGAAAGAGAAAGACAAGGAGACGGGAGTGCTGCGCGACCTGCTTATTTATAATGTAAGCCGCGGATCGGACAACGCCACCATCATCTATGCCGACTCGGGCAAGATGAGCATGACCGACGACAAGAGCCATCTGTTTCTGAAACTGTGGAACGGCGAGCAGTTTGAAAACCTGCGCGAACAAACCGGAATATCGACCTCCAACGTACCGTACCGACGCGAATCGTTTGACAACAAAGAGGTGCTCATAAAATTCGACGCCAACTTCAACCGCATGGACGAAAGCGGCATGCGCAACCAGTATGTAGGCAAAAACATCGACGAGCTTCAGGCTACGATCGACTCGGTCAACATACGCGTCGACAGTATAGGCGACGTATACGGCAAGGCCATAAAGGAGATGCCCTACTTCGGCATACAGTATTACACCTCGGAGTATACCGACAGCGGACGCGTAACCGTAAAACAGCCAGAGATAGCCCTCGCCACCCCCGTCAATGTCGACTCGATATTCCGCGGCAGCAATCCGTCGCTGACAAAATCGTATCTGAACCAAGCCTTGACCAAAGCCCGGCGCATACATCAGGACTACGAGTTCAAATCGCTCGCCATGAACGACGACCGGCGCACCATAAGGCGCCACTCGATCGAACTTGTGAAGAAGTTCACGCTGTCGGTGGCATGTCTTGTATTTTTCTTCATCGGCGCACCGCTTGGCGCCATAATACGCAAGGGAGGCCTCGGCATGCCGCTCGTCATTTCGGTGTTCCTGTTCATCATATATTATATAATAGACAACTCGGGCTATAAGATGGCCCGCGAGGGACATATCGAGGTATGGGAAGGCATGTGGCTCTCCACATTCGTGCTGCTGCCGCTCGGCATATTCTTCACCTACAAGGCAGTCAACGACTCGGCCGTGTTCAACAAAGACGCCTATGTCAACTTCTTCCGCCGCATATTCGGCAAGAGCGAGACACGGCATCTCGAAGTCAAGGAGGTGGTCATGAACGAGGTAGAGCTGCCGGTGGCATTTGAACGCATCGACGTACTGACCGAAAAGTGCAAGAGCTTCTTAGAGCGGTACAAAACGCCGTTGTCATACATAAAATACTGGACAGAAGGATATGACCGTACCGAGATAAGAGACCTTATAAGCCGGCTTGAGCAGACGGTCGACTACATGTCAAACTCGCGCAACCGCATAATAATATTGAAACTCATGGAGCTGCCTGTGCTCAGAAGCCTCTGGCTGTATCACCCCACAGGCTCGCGTGCGGTAGCATGGACATTCATTATAATTTTCCCCGTAGGCCTGCCGCTATACCTGACAGGTCTCAGATGTCAGCGTAAATTCAAGGAAGAGCTCGAACACATCGTCACCACCGACAATGAACTTATAGCGCTCCTGAAGGTTAACACTGATGACATAAACGAATAAGACAAACACCTGACTTATGGAAGAAATAAAACTTGACTCGATCAATGATGCAATAAACGACTTCAAAGAAGGAAAATTTGTAATCGTGGTAGATGACGAAAACCGCGAGAACGAGGGCGATCTTATAGTGGCGGCTGAAAAGATAACCCCGGAGCAAGTCAATTTCATGCTTAAAAATGCACGGGGGGTATTGTGTGTGCCGCTGACCATATCGCGATGCAAAGAGCTGCAACTGCCCCATCAGGTCGACAACAACACCTCGATGCTCGGCACTCCGTTTACGGTGACCGTCGACAAGCTCGAAGGGTGCACTACCGGCGTAAGCATCGAAGACCGTGCGGCCACGATAAGAGCTCTCGCCGACCCGGCATCGGTAGCGGAGACATTCGGCCGCCCCGGACACATAAATCCGCTATATGCGCAGGACAAGGGCGTACTTAAACGCGCCGGTCACACCGAGGCCGCCGTCGACCTTGCACGGCTCGCCGGTCTGCAGCCGGCCGCGGCCCTCATGGAGATCATGAGCGAAGACGGCTCTATGGCCCGTCTGCCCGAGCTTCGCCGTCTGGCCGACGAATGGGGACTGAAACTAATATCGATAAAAGACCTCATATCCTACCGTCTGGCAATGGAGTCGCTCGTCGAGCAGGGAGTGGAAGTCGACATGCCGACAAAATACGGCCACTTCCGCCTCATACCATTCCGTCAGACGAGCAACGGACTTGAACATATAGCCATCATAAAAGGCGACATAAAAGGCTCCGACGCTCCGGCTCTTGTGCGCGTACACTCTTCATGCGCCACAGGCGACATATTCGGGTCACAGCGATGCGACTGCGGCGACCAACTCCATAAGGCGCTCGAAATGATAGAGAAAGAGGGACGCGGCGCCGTCATATATCTGAATCAGGAGGGACGCGGCATAGGCCTGATGGAAAAGATGAGAGCATACAAACTTCAGGAAGGGGGCATGGACACGGTAGACGCCAACATATGCCTCGGACATCTTGCCGATGAGCGCGACTACGGCGTGGGAGCACAGATACTCCGGGCCATAGGCATAAAGAAGATGCGGCTCATGACCAACAACCCCGTGAAGCGCGTGGGTCTTGAAGCCTACGGACTTGAGATAACTGAAAACGTGCCCATCGAAGTAAAGCCCAACGAGTACAATCTGCGTTATATGCGCACCAAGAAAGAGCGCATGGGCCACAACCTACATATGTAGTGCTTATTTAACCTTTTACAACACTTTTCGGTGGTGCAAATAATTTTTTGCCCGAAAAACTTGCATATTTGCTTAAATTTACTTAATTTTGCAAAACATTAACCAACCTAAGTAATATTTAGACATGAAAAAGTTATTTGTTTTAGCAGTTGTTGCCGTTATGGCACTCGGTGCATCAGCACAGAATTGGTTTATTGGTGGAGCTTTCGGTTATGCTCACTCTACAGTAGAAACTGAAGATGAAAAAGTAAAATCTGACGTATTCACAATCGCCCCCGAAGTCGGCTACAACATCGACGAGACATGGGCAATCGGAGCCACTCTTAACTACACTTGGGAAAAAGACATGTACAACCGCTTCGCTATAAGCCCGTATGCACGTTACACCTTCTTCCGCACCGACAACAACCTCGTAAGCCTCTTCGTTGACGGCGGCTTCGGCATCGGTTACCTCAAACCCGACGAAGGCGACTCAAAATGCACTTGGGAAATCGGCTTCAAGCCCGGTCTCGCAGTGAACCTCACCGAAAAATTCAGCCTCGTGGCTCATGTAGGTTTCTTGGGTTATCAGGACCTCAAGGAAGCCGGCAAGACTTACGGCGTCAATCTTGACGGACGTAACATCACTTTCGGTTTCTATTACAATTTCTAAAAATAACCGATTTAGAGATTTAAGTTTGTTAAATACCGCAAGGGCGTCATAAACCGATGACGCCCTTGTCTGTTATATATTCTATAGTGTACGCGAAAAAAAGTGACAAATTGTCAACTGACATGTCATCTAATCGCTTTGGCACAGTATATGCTATATTAAACACACGGATACATGACAGACATAATCCAAAATTATATAACTAACAATATTAAATAACAATCACTATGACTATCAAACCATTAGCTGACAGAGTGTTGATCAAGCCCACTCCTGCTGAGGAAAAGACCCTTTCGGGCATCATCATCCCGGACTCTGCAAAAGAAAAACCCTTGCGCGGCACAGTACTCGCCGTAGGCAACGGCACCAAGGACGAAGAGATGGTTGTCAAGGAAAACGACATCGTGATGTTTGGCAAATATGCCGGAACCGAAATAGAGCTTGACGGAGAGAAACTTCTCATCATGCGTCAATCTGACATTCTGGCTGTTGTAAACGAATAAAAAAAATAAAAGCTTCATATATAACTATGGCAAAAGAAATTAAATTTGACATCAAGGCTCGCGAAGAGCTTAAAAAAGGCGTTGACGCACTTGCCGACGCTGTCAAAGTGACACTCGGCCCCAAAGGTCGCAACGTGATTATCGAGAAAAAATTCGGCGCACCCCACATCACCAAGGACGGTGTATCGGTAGCCCGCGAAGTAGAGCTCGAAGACTCATTCCAGAACATGGGCGCACAGCTCGTCAAGGAAGTGGCATCAAAGACCGGTGACGACGCCGGCGACGGAACAACCACCGCCACCGTACTCGCACAGGCTATAATAAACGTAGGCCTCAAGAATGTGGCCGCAGGCGCCAACCCCATGGATATCAAGCGAGGCATCGACAAAGCCGTGGCAGCTGTGGTGGCCCACATCAAGAGTCAGGCTGAAGAAGTAGGCGACGACCTGAAGAAGATCGAGGATGTTGCCCGTGTATCGGCCAACAACGACGCGGAGATAGGCAAGCTCATCGCCGAGGCGATGCGCAAGGTGAAGAAAGAAGGCGTCATCACAGTCGATGAAGCCAAAGGCACCGAGACCACAGTCGACATCGTCGAGGGTATGCAGTTTGACCGCGGATACATCTCACCCTACTTCGTAACCAATACCGAGAAGATGGAGTGCGAGATGGATCACCCCTACGTGCTCATCTACGACAAGAAAATATCGTCGCTCAAAGAGATGCTCCCCATCCTTGAGGCCACTGCACAGAGCGGACGTCCGCTGCTCATAATAGCCGAGGACGTAGATCAGGAAGCACTCGCCACCCTCGTAGTAAACCGTCTGCGCGGCTCATTGAAGATATGTGCCGTAAAAGCACCCGGATTCGGCGACCGCCGCAAGGAGATGCTTGAGGATATAGCCGTTCTTACCGGCGGCGTGGTCATCTCGCAGGAAAAGGGCATGACCCTCGAAGGCGCATCGATCGATATGCTCGGACAGGCCGAGACCATCACCGTAAACAAGGAAAATACGACAATCGTCAACGGTGCCGGAGCCAAAGAAGCCATAGCACAGCGTGTGGCCCAGATCAAGGCTCAGATCGAGACTACGACAAGCGACTACGACAAGGAGAAACTTCAGGAGCGTCTGGCCAAGCTCGCCGGCGGTGTTGCCGTACTCCACATAGGCGCACCCTCCGAAGTAGAGATGAAAGAAAAGAAAGACCGCGTGGACGACGCGCTCAGCGCTACCCGCGCCGCAATAGCCGAAGGTATAGTACCGGGCGGTGGCGTGGCTTACATACGCGCTATCGAGAGTCTTGACGGCATATGCGGCGACAACGACGACGAATGCACCGGCGTGGCCATAATCAAACGCGCCATCGAAGAGCCGCTTCGTCAGATCGTGGCCAATGCAGGACTCGAAGGTGCCGTTGTCATACAGAAAATCAAAGAAGGCACAGGCGACTTCGGCTACAACGCCCGCACAGGCGAGTATGAGCACCTGTTTGCAACCGGTGTCATAGACCCGGCCAAAGTTACCCGCGTAGCCCTCGAAAACGCAGCCTCCATAGCCGGCATGTTCCTCACCACAGAGTGTGTCATCGCCGACAAGAAAGAGGACAATCCCGCTCCGGCCATGCCTGCCGGCGGCATGGGAGGTATGGGCGGCATGATGTAAATAAAAACCACACATACTCCATACAGGACAGGGTGCGACACAAGTCGCGCCCTGTTTTTTCTTTATACTTTTCTTTACACGACCTTGATAAATGTTGCGCCGATTGATTATCTTTGTAATCTAAAATAAAGCCCTATGGACTCTGCAAGACAACGCATTCTTTATCTGCGGGATGAACTTAACCGCCACAACCATAATTATTATGTGCTGAACGCTCCCGAAATATCGGACATGGACTTCGACATGATGATGAAGGAGCTTGAACAGCTTGAGAAAGAACACCCCGAGCTTGACGACCCGTACTCGCCGACCCACAGGGTAGGAAGCGACATAAACAAGGCATTCACCCAGATAGCCCACAAACGGCCTATGCTATCACTGGGCAACACCTACTCGATTGAAGAGGTGAACGACTTCGTCAGACGCGCCAAAGAGGGACTCATGGGCGAAGACTTCAAGATAGTGGGCGAGATGAAGTATGACGGCACATCCATATCGCTTACATATGAGCACGGACGGCTGGTAAGAGCCGTTACGCGCGGCGACGGACAGCAGGGCGACGTGGTCACCGACAATGTGATGACCATAAAAAGCATACCGCTTCAGCTTCAGGGCAGCGGATGGCCCGACGAATTCGAGATACGAGGCGAGATATTGCTCCCGTGGAAAGAGTTTGACCGGCTGAACGCCGAGCGGGAGTTTAACGAAGAGCCGCTCTTTGCCAATCCGCGCAATGCGGCGTCGGGAACTCTCAAAATGCAGAACTCGGCCGAAGTGGCAAAGCGCGGACTCGACGCCATACTCTATTTCATGCTTGGCGACAATCTGCCCTACGACAACCACTACGACAACATGAAAGCCGCCGCGTCATGGGGCTTCAAGGTATCGCCCGAAATGACCCTGCTCGACGACATGGACGCGGTGGACCGCTATATAGAGCACTGGGACACAGCCCGAAAGGAGCTCCCCGTAGCCACCGACGGCCTTGTATTCAAAATAAACAGCCTCCGGCAGCAGCTCAACCTCGGCTTCACAGCCAAATCGCCGCGGTGGGCCATAGCCTACAAGTTCAAAGCCGAGCGTGCACTGACAAAACTACGGTTTGTATCGTTTGAGGTAGGACGCACGGGCGTGGTGACTCCGGTGGCCAATCTTGAGCCGGTACTTCTGTCAGGCACCATAGTAAAACGCGCCTCGCTGCACAACGAAGACATAATACGCACCCTCGACATACATGACCATGACATGCTGTACGTCGAAAAGGGCGGCGAGATAATACCCAAAATAACAGGCGTGGACAAAAACTCGCGCACTCCCGGCTCGGAGCCGATAGAGTTTGTGAAAAACTGTCCGGTGTGCGGTACCCCGCTGACAAGAGTCGAAGGCGAAGCGGCTTGGATATGTCCGAATAAATCGGGATGCCCGCCGCAGATATGCGGACGCATAGAGCACTATGTGGGACGACGCATGATGAACATCGACGGCATAGGCGAGGAGATGGTCGTGGACCTGTATAACAACGGATGGGTAAAAAATCCGGCCGACCTGTATACCCTCGGGGTACATGCCGAGGCCATGAAAATGCTGCCCGGCATAGGCCCGCGCACCGTAAGCCGTATTCTTGAAGGTGTGGAGGCGTCAAAGCAGGTACCTTTTGACCGCGTCCTGTATGCGCTGTCAATACCGTACGTGGGCGAAACCGGCGCTAAAAAGCTGGCGAAAGCCATGAAGTCGATCGACCGGATAATGCAGGCGAGCGCCGAAGAGCTTACCGCCATAGAGGACATAGGACCACGCATAGCCGAGAGCATACAGTCATATTTCAGCGATCCGGAGAACCGCGATATCGTAAGGCGCCTGAAGGATGCGGGCGTAAACATGTCGTTCCCCGGAAACGCGGATGCCGACAGCTCCGACCTGCTTGCGGGCAAGACGATAGTGATCAGCGGCACATTCAGCAAACACTCGCGCGACGAATACAAAGAACTGATAGAGAACAACGGCGGCAAAAACAGCGGCTCAATATCGAAAAAGACCGATTACGTGCTCGCCGGAGAGAACATGGGTCCGGCCAAGCTCGAAAAAGCGAAGTCGCTCGGCATACCCATAATAGACGAAGACACGTTTTTAAAAATGATAGAAAAATAATCAGCATATGACACCTGACGAGAAACTGAACATAGAGGAGCGTGCGGTAACACTGCTCAAAACCGTATTTGACCCGGAGATACCGGTCGACATTTACAGTCTGGGGCTTATATACCGCATAGAGGTGGACGATGACGCCAACCTCAATATCGACATGACATTGACGGCTCCCAACTGCCCGGCGGCCGACTTCCTCGTTGAAGACGCGCGCATAAAGCTCGAAAGCATAGAAGGCGTAAAAAACGTAGACATAAACATAGTCTTTGAACCCGAATGGAACAAGGACATGATGAGCGAAGAAGCCAAACTCGACCTCGGTTTCCTGTAAAACGACACCGGCAATGAACCGAAAATATACATACTTCATATCAGACATGCACCTCGGTGCCACCTATCTTAAAAATCCGCTCGAATACGAAAAGAGAGTGGTAGAGTGGCTGATGACAGTCAAGGATGAAGCAAAAGCCATATATATGCTCGGCGACGTGCTCGACTACTGGTATGAGTATCGCACGGTCGTGCCGCGGGGATTCGTAAGATTTTTCGGAGCGCTGGCCACTCTTGCCGACGAAGGCGTAAAGATATACTGGTTCATAGGCAATCATGACATATGGCTGTTTGACTATCTGCGCTACGAGATAGGGCTTACGGTCATAGACGGCTACAGCGAAGTCACGATAGAAGGGAAAAAATTCTTCCTGTCGCACGGCGACGGCGTAGGACGCCTCAAACCCGCGTTCAAAATGATGCGTGCCATTTTCCGCAATAAGATATGCCAGAAGCTCTACTCCGCGATTCATCCGCGCTGGACAATACCGTTTGCCCTCAACTGGTCATCGCACAGCCGCAATTTCAGCGAAGAGACGCCCCGCTTTGAAGGGCCCGAAAACGAGGCGCTGATAACATTTGCCAAGGAGTACCACGCCGCTCACCCCGACATCGATTATTTTATATTCGGCCACAGGCATGTACTGGTCGATTACAGCATTTCCGACGACTGTCACGTGATAATACTCGGCGACTGGATACATCATTTTTCTTATGCCTGCTATGACGGCAACTCCGTAAAAATCGGCAAATTTGTATCATAAAAATACAACAGAGTATCATTTTAACTATTTTTCACAATTAACGTATTTCGAAACGAAACAAGATACAACACTATCGGTCAACACATTATCAACACAAGTGTTTCATTTACACCCATAAAACATGTTTTGTAACATGTTTTTTCCTTTGGTTGATCAATAAAAAAGGTTGACCTTTGTGGCACAAACCTAAAACAATCTTTTTTACCTTAGAAATTGTACCTATTGGAAACCCATAAAAAGGAGCTTAGAGATAAGCTCCTTTTTATTTTATTAAATGGAGCATAATCGTTATTTTTGCATGGATGAAGGATAAAAACATATACAACATAATCGTGGCGGCAGGAAGCGGCAGACGCTTCGGGTCAGACTGTCCAAAACAGTTTCAGCCTCTCGCCGGACGCCCCGTGCTCATGCACACCATAGAGCGGATGCGCCATGCCCTGCCCGACTCCGACATACTGCTTGTACTCAGCAAGGAGCACCTGAAGCTGTGGGAGGGCCTGTGCGATAAATACGGCTTCCACTCTCCGACAATAATAATAGGCGGCTCCACCCGCTGGCAATCGGTAAAGAACGCCGTCGACACAATAAAATTAGCACCCGACGAAGAAAGCATAATAACCGTTCACGACGGCGCACGCCCGCTTATCGACACGGCTTTGATAAAAAGAATCATCGGCGGACTTATATATGCATCCGGCTCGATACCGGCCATACCGGTGACCGACTCACTGAGAATGATTGAAGACAACGGCGCCTCGCATCCTGTAGACCGCAGCAGCATAAGAGCCGTACAAACACCGCAGGCCTTCGACGCGCACAAGCTGATCAAGGCATACGGTCTGCCGTATGACAGCAGTTTCACTGACGACGCCTCGGTAATGGCCGCCGCCGGCTATACCGACATAGCGATGGTTGAAGGCGGCATATTCAACATCAAGATAACCATGCCGGCCGACATTGACGTAGCAACGATATACATGGCACATGAGACGTCTACGCTCGCTTGACATAAAATTTCTTCATGGCGTGGGGCCAAAGCGTGCCGAGCTGCTCAACAAAGAGCTTGGCATAAGCTCCTACCGCGACCTGCTGTACCACTTCCCCACCCGATATGTCGACCGGTCCAAGTTCTACAGCATATCGACATTCACAGGCGACATGCCGTCGGTTCAGGTCAAAGGGCGGTTTCTGGCCATGTCGATACAGGGAGAGGGCGCAAAGACCAGACTTGTGGGCGTATTTACCGACGGCACCACCACGATGGAGGTCGTGTGGTTCAGGCGCATAAAACAGCTGCGCGACAGCTACCATACAGGCAACGAGTACATCGTGTTCGGAAAACCGGAAGAATTCAACGGTCGCTGGAGCATGGTACACCCCGAGATAGACACTCCTACAGCTCCGGGCGCCATGCAGGGACTGCGCGGCGTATACCCGCTCACCGACAAGCTGCGGAATCAAGGCATAGGGTCACGGCAAATATTCACTTGGATACAGACCGCACTGGCGGCATCGCCCGCCATCAGCGAGACACTGCCCCGCGAGGTAATAGAAAGCATGAGGCTCATGCCCCTGCGCGACGCCCTTGTCAACATACACAACCCGCAATCGCTGGAAGCCCTCAACAATGCAAAGTTCAGGCTCAAACTGGAGGAGCTGCTGTATCTGCAGCTGAATATATTGCGGTACGCCCGCAAGCGCAACGCATCGCTCGCCGGCTTCCGCTTCCCGCGCATAGGCGATTATTTCAACCGTTTCTACCACGAACAGATGCCCTTCGAGCTTACGAATGCCCAGAAAAGAGTCATAAAGGAGATCAGGGCCGACATGACCACGGGCCGGCAGATGAACCGGCTGCTGCAGGGCGATGTGGGCAGCGGAAAGACTCTCGTAGGACTATTGTGCATGCTCATAGCACTCGACAACGGCACACAGGCATGCATGATGGCGCCGACCGAAATACTCGCCACCCAACACTTCGAGACGCTCTACAAACTTGCCGCTCCCATAGGCATAAACATAAAACTCCTTACAGGCTCGACCTCAAAGAAAAACCGAGAAATAATACACCGACAGCTTGCCGACGGCTCGCTGCACATACTCGTGGGCACACACGCAGTGATAGAAGACAATGTGAAATTCAAAAATCTCGGCTTCGTCGTAATAGACGAGCAACACCGTTTCGGAGTGGCCCAGCGCGCACGTATGTGGAAAAAGAACTCAATCGCGCCCCATGTGCTCGTAATGACGGCGACACCCATACCGCGCACATTGGCCATGACCGTCTACGGCGACCTGAGCGTATCGGTCATCGACGAACTGCCGCCGGGCCGCAAGCCCATAACGACACTGCTGCGCTACGACGACAACCGCCGTCCGGTATACCAAGCCATAGGACGGCAGCTGAAGGAGGGACGGCAGATATATATCGTATATCCGCTGATAAAAGAGAACGAGAAACTCGATCTGAAGAGCCTCGAAGACGGCTATGAATATATTCAGGAGCTATTCCCGCAATATCGCGTGTGTCATGTGCACGGAAAGATGAAGCCGGCCGAAAAGGATTTCCAGATGCAGCTGTTTGCATCCGGACAGGCACATATCATGGTAGCCACGACCGTCATTGAAGTAGGAGTAAATGTGCCCAACGCCTCGGTAATGCTGATTGAAAACGCCGAGCGCTTCGGACTGTCGCAACTGCACCAGCTAAGGGGCCGGGTCGGGCGCGGAGCCGACCAAAGCTACTGCATACTCATGACCCACCATAAGATAACCAAAGATACACGCCGGCGGCTTGAGATCATGACTTCGACCACCGACGGCTTCGTCGTGGCGGAGGCCGACCTTAAAATGAGAGGTCCGGGCGATATAGAGGGCACGATGCAGAGCGGAATACCCTTCGAACTTCATATAGCCGACCTGTCGACCGACGGCAAGATAGTAAGCCTCGCTCGCGATAAGGCGAATGAAATCCTTGACGAAGACCCGGAATTAGCAAAGCCGGAGAACGCCATCATCAAGAACGAGCTTGCGCTGCTCGACAACAAGCTCGTCGACTGGTCGCGCATAAGCTGACTGCGGTTTAGTTAAATAAGACGCCTCGCAAAATACATATTTTAACAAATATTTATTCCGCACAGCATTACAAAACCGCGCGTTGTTCAAAATATGCTTTAAAACATGTTTTACATAACACACTATTGCAAAGACAGTTACACAATGCATTTAATTCCGAACAATTATTTTTCACACTTTTTGTTTTGAATTTCTATTAATGGTTCAAATGGTTTTTGTATATTTGAGGTACAGACGAGAATAAAGTTAAAATCATTAAAATTGCGAAATGGAGCAAACCTTAGTTATAATCAAACCATCTGCAGTACATCGTGGTCTTATTGGCGACATCATCAGCCGCTTTCAGAAGAAAGGTCTTGTAATAACCGGACTTAAAATGATGCAGCTTGATGAGCAGATTTTGCGTGAGCATTACGCTCATCTGACAGAAAAGCCGTTTTTCCCCTCCTTGCTGGAGTCGATGATGGCTACTCCTGTCATAGTCATGTGCCTCGAAGGTAAAGATGCGGTTGAAGTAGTAAGGTTGATGACCGGTGCCACCAACGGACGCAAGGCTCTCCCCGGCACTATACGCGGAGACTTCTCCATGAGCGGACAGGAAAACATAATACACGCTTCCGACAGTGTTGAGAACGGGCAAATCGAACTTGCACGCTTCTTCAAACCGGGAGAGATATTCCCCTACCGTCCCACAAATTTAAGATTTTACTATGCTCCCGACGAAATCTAATTAATTTGACAAAGACAAAACCGATGCAATTTAATATCAAAAAATTAACCACTGTAGCCGCATTAACCTTAGTAACGACATTTTCAGCACTTGCTCAAACGACTTACGACCGGCGTCCGGCACAGCATAATGCAGAGCATAAAGATCTGCTTGCTTACCAGACAAACGTCAACGAACAGATAAAGCTAAAAGAGACCCTCGACTACATGGACAACATCTTCAGCGAAGAAGAAGAGCCTGAAGAAGATATATATGTAGAAGGTTGGGACAGCCAAGCGGTAAACTGCTATACAAACGCCGTGGTACCCGACACAAAGGTCATTGACGTAAGCAACTTCTGTATGCCGACAATGGGTTATGTGACATCGCCTTACGGCTATCGTCGCCGCTTCCGCCGCATGCACAAAGGCATCGACCTGAAAGTACAGATCGGCGACACCATACGCGCTGCATTTGACGGCAAAGTAAGACTGACACGCAATCAGGGACGCAGAAAAGGCTACGGGCTGTACGTGATAGTACGCCACCCCAACGGCCTTGAAACCGTATACGGACACCTGTCGAAATTTCTCGTAACTCCCGACCAGTATGTAAAAGCCGGTGATCCCATAGCACTCGGAGGCAATACAGGCCGTTCTACCGGACCTCACCTCCATTTCGAAACCCGCTATATGGGCTATGCCATCAATCCGGCAGCCATCTTCGACTTCGAGAACAAGACAACCCATACCGACGAGTTTACATTCAACAAGAGCAGCTATCAAGATGCCCGCGACTACTCTCCGGCAAAAAGGCGTAAAACTTCAAGCAAGGCACTCGCTTCGTCATCTTCAAGATCGAAGTCAAAAGCCGCGACGGTCAAGATCAGGAAGGGTGACAGCCTGTCAAAGATAGCGAAAGCCAACGGCACCACTGTCGACAAGCTATGCCGGCTGAACGGCATAAGCCGCAACTCCACCCTGTCGGTAGGAAAATCACTGAAAGTAAAATAAAACGTTTTTGCTTCACAAATAAAATCATACAGTAAGAATAGGGTCGCCTTTCAGCGACCCTATTCTTTTACGCCAACCCCAAAACCCTGTTGAAGCATTAAAATACAGCAGATTGGCATTTAACAACCGTCTTCTTACATTGATTCATAAATTAAGTGTACCTTTGCAAAAATAGGATATGATTACTTCAGCCGAAATAGAAAATATCTTGGAAGGGAAGGGCATAAAACCCACGACCAACCGTATACTTGTATTAAGAGAACTGATGAAAGCGACCCACCCTGTGAGCCTTGCGGATTTTGAGGCTCTGTTGGGTTTTTCTATGGACAAAGCAAGTATTTTCAGGGTACTTGAACTATTCTCCGATAAAGAGGTCGTCCACGTGATAGAAGACGGAAGCCGCTCTTTAAAATATGAGTTGTGTCACAGCGGAAGACACCATACAATATCAGACCAGCATGTTCATTTCCATTGTGTGAAGTGCAAGGAAACGTATTGTTTCGAGAGTGTAAGTGTGCCTTTGGTGAAGATACCCGAAGGATTTTCACCATCTTCTATCAATTATATGATAAAGGGCATCTGTCCCAAATGCCTGAAATAATCACTCGGCTCCATCTTTCCACCCCAACGCGGCAGCGTCAAAATCGAGTTTTACCGGGCAGCGCTTTTTACATTGCTGCCAAAATACAGCATGGGCACGTTGTCTGACGACCGATGTTGATATCGGCCCATTCTTTTTAACATCGATGTTGATAAATAAAACGTCGTTAACTTTTGAAATATGACCATAAGTTTTTAACTTTGTAATGTGAATTCGGTAAACAAGCATATAGAATATCTTATACTTCGTCACGATTGTGTGGTAATACCGGGCATAGGAGCATTAATAGCCTGCAACGCCCCGGCATACATAGACAAGGAACTTGGATGCATATTCCCGCCCAAGAGGAACATCACGTTCAATCCCAACATCAATCATAATGACGGACTGCTTGCCACATCCATGGCCCGTCGCGGCTGTCTGACATATGACAACGCCGTGACACTCATGAATGAGGAAATCGACTTAATGCGTCATCAGATCGAGGCCCACGGGGAATACGCCATAGGACGTCTCGGTTCGCTGCACCGCAACACCGAAGGCACCCTGATTTTTGAACCGTTCGCATCGACCCTCATATCGCCGCGCCTATGCGGTATGCGTCCGGTCAAAGCCCGGCCAATCACAATCGAGAATGTCGAGGAGATTCCGGCCGAAAGCGTGATATTACCGTTAGAAAGCAGCCGGCTGTCATTCAGAGGCATATTAAAGATAGCGGCATCAATAATATTGCTCATAGGTCTCGGTATTACGATATCGACCCCGATAATCGAAAACACGCCCGACTTCGCCGGGATTGCCGTGGCCCATACCGCTGCAGCCCCCAAAGCGGAGCCTCTGTTTGTCAACGACATAAATCCGGACATACAACTGACAATAGCGCTTCCCGATCCGGCGACAGCGACTGCAATTGTAGAAGAAAAGAAGGCGATACAACAAGAAAAAGCCGGCTTACACCGCAGCCCGGCAGACATATACTTCCTTATCATAGCATCATTGCCTACGAGAGAGAAAGCGGCAGAATTTATAGCTCTCAACAAAAACGGGAGCGACATGGATATATTGGAATCGGGAGGACGCTACCGTATATATATATCCTCGGGAAAGACCTATGCCGAAGCTCAAGCGCCTCTTGCCGTAGCGGAATATGCCGGCGCCTACCCTGATGCATGGGTTTGCCGCCGTGACTAATTCGACAACATAACGCCCCAAGAGGGTTTAACACAAACCATAGACTATGACCGATTTTCATGATCTTATTGTGAATCGCCGCAGCATACGCAAGTATACCGCCGACGAAATTTCAGCCGAAGACGTAAAGACACTGATGGAAGCCGCACTCATGGCTCCGACATCAAAAAGCAGCCGTCCGTGGCAGTTTGTTCTTGTAGAAGACTCCGCAAAACTCGAAGCGCTCAGCAAATGCAAGGAACATGGGGCCGGTCCGATAGCGGGATGCGCCCTTGCCATAATCGTAGCGGCCGATGTCGAAAAGTCAGATCCGTGGATAGAAGACGCATCGATAGCCGCCACCTACATACAGTTACAGGCCGCCGATCTCGGCCTCGGCTCATGCTGGATACAAGTCAGAGGACGATACACAGCCAACGACCTTGAGTCGGAGACATATGTGCAAAATCTACTTGAGATGCCCGACACAATCGTACCGGTATGTATCATAACAATAGGCCACAAGGCAGAGGAACGCAAGCCGCAGGCTGTAGACAAACTGCAATGGGAGAAAGTACACATCGGCACATGGACCGAACGCTGAACCCGACACCACAACAAAACCCGGCGAAAGCCGTAATACTCGGAGCAGGCAACGTAGCCACACATCTGGCCAAGGCCTTAAGCCACCATATGACGGTAGAACAGATATACAACCGTCATATAGGCGTAGCACAGGAGCTTGCCGATGCCACAGGAGCCTGCGCCACCGATGACCTGTCGGAACTTGCAGACGACGCCGACATATATATAATATCGGTAAAAGATGACGCCATAACACCGTTGGCGACAGCGCTCGGAAAGCGCGGCGGACTTTGGGTACACACATCAGGCTCGGTACCGATGAGCGCATTGCAACCCGTAACGGAAACCTACGGCGTACTCTATCCGATGCAGACATTTTCGAAATCAGTGCCGGTAGACATGAGCAAAGTGCCGGTATTCATCGAAGGCAACACGGACAGTACGCAACAACGCATAGCCGACATAGCCATGCTGATATCATCACATATATACCCGGCAACGAGCGAACAGCGTGCACTCCTTCATGTGGCGGCGGTATTTGCATGCAATTTCACCAACTATCTGTGGGGACACTGCTCCGACATACTGAAAAGTTCGGGTCTCGGCCTCGACATAATGAAACCGCTCATAGAAGCCACCCTTGAAAAAGCGCTGACCGCCGGCCCGCACGACGGACAGACCGGCCCCGCACGGCGCAACGACACCGCAGTCATAGAAAAACATCTGTCAATGCTTCAAGGCGAAGCAAAAGATATTTACGCGCAATTGTCAAAATACATAATTGACAAATACAACAACCAATGAGCAAGATAAACTACGACCTCACCAAGATAAAAGGCATAGCCTTCGATGTGGACGGAGTGCTTTCACCCTCCACGATACCGCTGGACATATCGGGAAAACCGTCACGCATGGTAAACATAAAGGACGGCTATGCCCTGCAGCTCGCCGTAAAACACGGCTACAAAATAGCCATAATATCGGGAGGCGACTGCGACGCGGTAAGAGTACGCTTTGCCGCTCTCGGCATAAAGGACATATTCATGAAATGCGACATAAAAATAAACTTTATGCGCGAGTGGATGGAGATGCACGGACTGAAAAGCGAAGAGGTGGCCTTTGTAGGCGATGACATACCTGACTTCGAGCCGATGAAATATGCCGGGCTATCGGTAGCGCCAAAAGACGCCGCACCGGAAATAAAAGAGACGGCCACCTATATATCACCTGTCGACGGCGGCTACGGAGTGGCGCGCGACCTGCTTGAGGAGATCATGAAAGCTCAAGGCGACTGGATGAGTTCGGCAAAAGCATTCGGATGGTAACGACTGATATGATGGCAACAAATCCGCTAAACAACTTAAACAGATACAGCATACTGCTTGCAAGCCATTCGCCGCGACGCCGCGAGCTGCTTCAGATGCTCGGCGTCGACTTTGACATAGCCGCAGACATAGAAGTTGACGAAAGCTATCCCGAGGAGATGCCGGCGCACGAAGTGGCCGCATATCTTTCCGAGAAAAAAGCGGAGGCCCACCGCGCCGTGATGAAGCCCGACCAGCTGATAATAACCGCCGACACAGTAGTCATAAACAACGGAACAGTACTCGGCAAGCCACATTCCGAAGAAAACGCACGTGAAATGCTAAGCCGGCTTTCGGGGCACACTCATGAGGTAGTCACCGGCGTAACGATATCAACCGACACAAAACATGTGACCTTCAGTGCCTGCACAAAGGTAGAATTTGCCCGACTGACTCCCGACGAGATAGATTTTTACGTGTCGCGCTACAAACCGCTTGACAAAGCCGGAGCATACGGCATACAGGAATGGATAGGAGCCGTAGGGATAAAAGGCATCGAGGGAAGCTATTATAACGTAATGGGGCTGCCCGTACACCGCCTTTACACCGAGCTACTGAAGTTCTGACAACGACGGACGCGCCTCAACGGTAAAAAAGAAGCCTCCGGGGGCAGAAGGCGTCAGAGACAACACGCCCGATTTCAACCGCCCGGCTTCAACTACAGGAGCCTCCCCTATATGCTCCGCTGCCGAAACACGAAATATGCCGGTCGAGGCCTCGTGAAGGTAACGCTCACGCCATATCATAGCCACGACGCCCATAGTCATACGCAGGTTCAGCTCAACGCACGGCGCTATCATGCCGCTGTCAGTCACGAGCATGTCCACCCCGAAGTACCCTTCATAGCAATCGGCGACAAGCGCGCCGAGTATACGTTCGAGAGCGGCAGCCACCGCATGCAGTCCACTCCGCGACGCTCCGGCGGCCACTATCATATCCTCAAGCTCCGACCTGTCAGCCATTATATTGCCGCCATAAGCATCGCCCGAGGAGTTGAAGAACACGGAGTAACCGCACATTGTCACCCTACCGTTTTCCGAGTAAAACAACATTGCGAAATCGCGCTTTTTATTCAAAGCCTTTTCAACCATCACAGAGCCCTGCCTTCGCAAAATGCCCGATATGCGTCGTTCGACCGACGGAGTCATACTATCGACAAGAAATACACCCCGGCCGCTACTGGACCACGGAGCCTTCACATACACAGCGCCCCACTCACGCATGCACTCCTGCACGCCCGCGACAGAGGCAATCTCTTCAGGCACCGGGGGCAGCTCCATGTCAAGCAGACCGGAAAGCCTCGACATAATTTCCGCCGAAATTCGCCTATGACTTAGCATACGCAGCCGCTCCACCCGATCGTCATCAATGACCGATGCTCCGGCTGAACGAAGCGTCCGCCAGGCGTCATACGACCAACCCCACGGAGCGCCAACCGCCCCGCGGCAACTATCGACGGGGGCAACGTCTAACGCAAAAAGGCGGAGCATGCGATCGACCCACTCACGGTCGGCCAACGGCGCATAGACCAAATCACCGTCCCCGGCATACCACAAGGGCAACAGTGCGCCGTCATCATGCAACCGGCGTACAAGCGGCGACATAGTAACATGACAACGTCCGTAAGCAAGCGAGACGTCATTTTCCGGATTAAAAAGATGTATTCTCATCAAGCACAAATTTAACAAAAAACGCCCAATCCGGCATCCTATTCATTGGCAATAGGCCGCTTTTTGATTATCTTTACGCAAAACTTAGAAATGAAAGTACTGCTAATCGACTTTGAATATTCACAGCTATGCGCAAGCATAAGAAACCGGCTGATAACCGAAGGGCATGAATGTCTGACAGCGTTAGCCATACCCACATCAGCCATACCCGCAATAAAAACGGGCAACAGCATCGACCGCGCCATCCACCGGCTATTAGCCAATATAAGCGACAGCAGACACTTACATTCGGCCCGCAGCACGTACAACCTGCTTTCAAGTATAGTAACAAAAGCCCCCGACGTAGTGCACATACTTAACACGGATGAATGTTATCTGAACATGCCTCTTCTATCGGAGATATTGAATCGCTTCCGCATACCCACGGTAATGACCGTAATCAGCCCCGAGTCGTTATATATAAACCGCCACGCCCTGATAAAACGCGAGAAGCACAACCTACAGACTATGGAGGCAATACTGTACGCATGGGAAACCTTAAATATCGTCGTTGAAAACCGCGCAAGATCAGAGCACCCGCTGTTTGTCGACAAGCCGGTGTACATAATAGAGAGCACGTCGCCCGACGCTCCGGCGCAATATCTGTCATTATACGACAATCTGTCATAAAACATCAAAGGTCACTCTCACGAGTGACCCCTATTCATTCTTGGCATAACCGCCAAGTTTAATTAACCTAAAACAACATTTAATCAAAAAAACACTTCAATCATCATTAAAACCAACTATCCTAAAACTAAAAAATACTAACCCTTAATTCTTTAATATCTATTTTTAGACTGAATAATTATTTTACACATTGCAAAGATACATGAGTTTTGAATCAATTGTATGTAAATAGGGATATTCAGAAAATAGCCAACTAATTGTTTGGCAGAGTCATAGATAA
>ERZ777011.92-NODE-92-length-134457-cov-19.421861_pt1 | contig 134457 bp, 104 predicted proteins | sample MGYA00374964_ERZ777011 | MGnify/ENA primary metagenome ERZ777011 (study PRJEB29310, sample SAMD00008975) | mouse gut metagenome | study: EMG produced TPA metagenomics assembly of the Metagenome analysis of fecal microbiota from mouse which was promoted... | reverse complement strand
TGGTACTGCGAAAGCGGGAGAGTAGGTAACCGCCCCCTTCCGAGCCCCCGGGACTAAAGTCCCGGGGGCTCTTTTTTTATGCCCCTGCTCATTGCAGGGTGGATGTGCAAGCCCATCAAGGCCGGGGTAGCTTTCATCCTTTATGGCCTTTATAGCCCGACTAGTTGAACTGGTTTTTATAGTTAGATTAGTTATTCCACTATATTAGCTAGTGGGGCTGGGTGAGGTGGGTGCTTGGATTTTTTTTCGTCGAATATTCTTCGTATCTTTGCAAATGGTTTTGGGGATAATTATGGGTTTGGGATGTTTTGATGCGAATTTTTATGGTTAATGTTATAGCTGAACATGTTGAGTATCTGTTGAGGGTTCATGATTGCGTTGTGGTGCCGGGCTTCGGTGCGTTCCTATGCAATTATGAGGCTGCTCATTTTGATGAAAGGCGGAGGGATGTTATTCTGCCTCCGGCTCGACATTTGGCGTTTAACCGTATGATTGCGGATTCTGACGGATTATTGGCCTGGTCGGTGTCGAAAAGGGATGGCGTATCTTTTGAAGAGGCATCTGTGCGTGTCGGTGAGCTGGTTGATGCTTTGTGGCATGAACTTGAAGTTTTCGGTGAAGCCGCTTTTGGTCGTCTGGGAACGTTTTACCGGTCTAATAGTGGAGTTATAGAATTTGAAGCTGCGCCACTGCCTTCTGTTAACGGGGTGTTGTATGGGTTGCGTGCGCTGGCACTGTTGCCTGTGATGGTGGATGATGCACAGATTGTTGAGACATATGCTGATGAACCTGGGAATAGAGCGGTGATTTTACCTGTTGGTATGAAATTGCGCGCGTATGCTACCGGTGTGGTCGCTTCTTTGGCTGTTGTAATGACTGCTGTTCTGTTGATGGTGTCACCTATAAGAATTGACAAGGAGATGCGGCAGGCTGCATTGGCGCCTGTGCCCAAAACAGAGCAAATCAAGGCGGTTGACGGGGATGTGAATGCGATGACCGATGAGAGGCTTTTAGATGCTGATGACATGTGTCTGTTGGGTATGAGTGCTGATGTGCTGATTCCCGGTTTGCATTCAGAAGAAGTGGCGGTAGAGACGGTGGAGAGTGCTGTTGCCGACCATGCTGAGGTTGCTGATGAAGATGAAAAACGGATTGCCGTTGAACCGGCTGCTGGCGGTTTGCGTTTTAATGATGATGACGTTTATTGTGTTGTTGTTGCATCGTTCCCCTCAAAGCAACAGGCAGAGCAGTTTATCTCTGAGAAGGGCGTTAGCCGCCATCTAGCGATTCTTGAAAAGGATTCTAAGTACAGGGTCTATGCCGCTACCGGAGATTCATATGCTTCTGCAGACAGGCAGAGATTGCGTGTGGGGCAGGATGATGCATGGATTTGCCGCCGTTGATTGTGTGTGCAAGTATACAATGCAATGCGCATTTAAATGATTTCTGCATAAACAATTTCTGCTATTTTTACGGATTAAGAGTGAGTAGCATTCAAACATGATCTAAGAATATTTGCAGAGAACTTATAACCCCGTTGACTTATGGAAAATTTTCATGAATTATTGATTAACCGCAGGAGTATCCGCAAATATACCGATGAGAAGGTTGATGCCCAAGATGTGAAGCTTATTCTTGAGGCGGCTCTGACGGCACCCTCGTCGAAAAGCGGCCGTTCATGGCAGTTTGTTGTTGTTGAAGACCGGGAGATGCTTGAGCATCTTGGACAGTGCAAGCCGAATTATGCAACTTCAATAGCTAAAGCTCCGCTGGCTGTTGTTGTTACCGCAGATATGACAAAGTCGGAGGCATGGATTGAGGATGCATCTGTGGCGGCGACATTCATGATGCTCCAGGCAGCCGAACTGGGACTTGGATCATGTTGGGTTGAGGTGCGTGACCGGTACAGGGATGATGGTGAGCCATCTGAGGAATATGTGAGGGAGGCATTGGGGATTCCGGAGGAATTCGGTGTGCTCTGCATTCTGTCGATAGGCCATAAGGATGAGCAGCGCCGTCCGATTGACCCTGAAAAGTTGCAGTGGGAGAAGGTTCATATCGGCAAATGGCGTCAGGATTGATGTGTGTATGCAAGATGATATAAAAGACATTAGTAATGAGAACGGCGGTTGTGGCATTGATGCCAGACCGCTGGTCTGCATTATAGGAGCCGGCAATGTTGCAACCCATTTGGCGGCTGCTTTGAGTAAGGTAGCCGATGTAAGGCAGATTGTCAGCAAGCATTGTGCTTCTGCCGCGCGTGTATGCAAGGCTATCGGAAACGGTTGCCAACCTGTTGAAGATATTGGTTGCCTTTGCCGCCATGCGGATTATTATGTGGTCGCAGTCAATGATGATTCGGTGAAGGAGGTGGCTGAGGCCACCAAAGGCTTCGGTGGTATATGGGTTCATACATCGGGTAGTGTGCCGGCTTCGGTTTTTGAAGGGAATAAAGAGCGGTATGGGGTTTTGTATCCTTTGCAGACATTTTCGCGTGATATACCGGTTGATGTATGCAAGGTTCCTTTTTTTGTAGAGGGTAGCGACGATTTTGTGGCCAAGTCGATTTATTCGCTGGCTTCAAAATTGTCGGCAACGATTGAATATGCCGACAGTCTGCGTCGGAAAAAACTGCATCTTGCGGCTGTGTTCGCATGTAATTTCGCCAATCAGATGTGGGTCGAGGCTGACGGGATATTGCGGGAAAGTGGCTTGTCGATTGATTACCTGATGCCTTTACTACGGGTTACTTTGGCGAAACTGGAGGCTACAACGCCTATGAACGCGATGACGGGGCCGGCGCGGCGCGGTGATATGGCTGTGATAGATGCACAGATGGATCAGCTGTCGGGACAACGGAAGGAAATCTACCGGTTGTTGTCGAACCGTATTCTTGAGGAGTTTGCATTATGCCAGGGGCAGGAGCGCTGACATTTTCGTGGATGTGAATGACACCGCGGGGTTGTGGGGGATTGGAAATTGTTTTTTGTCAGGAATTAGAAAAATGTGCATATGAGTAAAATCAACTATGATTTAGGGAAAATAAAGGGGGTGGTATTTGATGTTGACGGGGTTCTGTCGCCTGCTTTGGTGCCGTTGGGTGCGGATGGAAATCCGCAAAGGATGGCGAATATCAAGGATGGATATGCGTTGCAACTGGCTGTCAGGAAGGGGCTGAAGATAGCCATAATCAGCGGGGCATCGGGTGAAGGGTTGGCTGAAAGATTCAAATATCTAGGTATTAATGACGTGTATCTAAAAGCGGGTGTTAAGCGCAAACTGCTTGAAGGGTGGATGAATGTCAACGGCCTGTCGGCAGAGGAAGTGGCCTATGCCGGCGATGATGTGCCCGACCGGGAATGTATGGAATGCGTAGGTCTGCCGGTGGCCCCGGCCGATTCGTGTGTGGATATTCTGCGGGTGGCGCGTTATATTTCTCCGGTTAACGGGGGCTATGGTGTTGCACGAGACCTGTTAGAAGAGATTTTGCGTGCGCAGAACCTTTGGCCGGATACCGATAAAGCCTGCGGCTGGTGATAAGGTGGTTTACCGATGATGTTTTTTAAAGGATATGAGCTTGGAATTTGATGTATTAAAAGGGAAAAAGCTGTTGCTTGCGAGTGCTTCTCCAAGACGGAGGGAATTGTTGGGGAAACTGGATGTTGCAGTGTCGCAAGCCCATCTGAAACAAGTGGATGAGAATTATCCGACCGATATGCCCGCTGAAGATGTGCCGGCATATATCTCACAAAAAAAAGCGGCGGCATATGCCGGAGAGATTTGCGATGACGAGATTCTGGTTGCGGCTGATACTGTTGTGGTGTGCGACGGTCAGGTGCTGGGGAAACCGGCAGATGCGGCAGATGCAGAACGGATGCTCAGGAAACTGTCGGGACGCAGACATTTGGTGGTTACAGGGGTGACGCTCATGTCGCCTCACAGCCAACTGACTTTTTTAGAAAAGACTGAGGTGGAGTTTGCTGAGTTGTCAGATAATGAAATCACCCATTATGTGGAAAAATATAGCCCATTGGATAAGGCCGGGGCCTATGGAATACAGGAATGGATAGGTTATATAGGGGTCTGCAGCATTTCGGGTGATTATTATAATGTTATGGGGTTGCCGCTGCATTCGTTGTATATGCATCTTAAACGGCTGGTGGAGGTCTGGATGTGATATCAGACCGGGCTGTCGGCGCCCAATGTCATGACAGTCGGCGTGACAGCTCGAAAGAGTCGATGGTTATGAAAACCGGATGGCCGTCGGGGGTATAAGCCGGATCAGGCAAAGAGAGGAAACGGCTCAAAAGGTTCTCTACTTCAGCTTCGGATAGACGGCGGGAGGTTGTGACAGCTGTGGCATAGGCCATGGAAAGTGCAACTTGATGGCGAAGATCTGCTTCGGGAAGCTCAGTGGCTTCGGCAACGTTCTCAACCATCTGGCTGAGCACTTCAACAGGGTTAAGTTTGCCGATGGACGCTGGTATGCCGTTGATTGCCCATACGTTGTCGCCAAGATAGGACAGCTCAAATCCGAGACCCGACACTGTGTCGAGCATGTTTTCCATAACCACATTCAATGCCGGGGATAAGGTTATTGTTTCGGGGAAAAGCACTTGCTGGGTTTCATGGCTGATGTCGGCCCGGATGTATTCCTCATAAAGCACTTTAAGATGTGCCCTATATCTGTCGATGACTGTAAGGCCGTTGTGGGCCGGGAGCACGATATATCTGTTTTGCAGTTGCAGGAATCCGGTAGATTCCCTGGCAGCCATGTCGGGGAGCGATGGAGCGGCTTGCAGGGTGTAAGGATCGGCCGGAATATCGGTCATGTTGTTGAGGGCACTTTCAAACCTGGTTGAGTTATCTATATCGGCCTGGTCCGGAATATCAGGGAAATTGCCCGGCATGGAATCCCGGAAAGGAGAGTAACTGTTTCCGTGGTTATCATTACCTATCGACGATGGTGAAAGAGTGCCTGTGAAAGGCATGTTGTGCGGGTCGGCTTCGTTATTGAAGCCATCGTAGAGTTTATCCCAGTCGGAAAGATTGTTGTCGCTGTCGGATGCCGGAGCGGGAGAGAACGGGTTGTAATCGGCATCCTGTATTGTTGAAAACAGTTTCTTGGATGATGGGTTGAAAACCGGAAGGTCGATAGAGTCGGACTGGTCGAAATCGATTGACGGCACAACGTTGAATTTGCCCATTGATTCTTTTATGGCAGCAACGAGAATCTGCCATATGGGCGCTTCGTTTTCAAATTTTATCTCACTTTTGGTGGGGTGGATGTTTACGTCGATAGTAGCAGGGTCAACCTCGAAGTTCAAGAAGAAATTCGGTTGGTGGTCGGCGGCAATCAGTTCTTCGTAGCAGTGGAGCACGGCTTTTTGAAAATATGGATGGCGCATATTTCGCCCGTTGACGAAAAAGTATTGCAATGCATTGCGTTTGCGGGTGCTTTCAGGGGTTGACACGAAGCCTGAAATCTTGACCAAGGAAGTTTCAGTGTTGACCGGAATCAGCTGTTTCTGAAGCGATTTGCCGAATAAATCAACAATTCGCTGTTTGAGTGAACCTGGAAGCAACTGATGGAGAGTCACGTCGTTGTGTGTCAGAAGGAACTCTTTGTCGGGGTTTACAAGGGCGAGGCGCTCGAATTCGTGGACTATATGTGAAAGCTCCACTGAGTCTTTTTTCAGGAATTTACGACGGGCCGGGAAATTGAAAAACAGGTTTTTGACGGCAAGGTTCGTACCCGGTGGGCAGGCTTCAGGCTGTTGGTTCTCAAAATGGGATGCTGCGATTTCGAGGCGTGTGCCTATTGAGTCGCCCCGTCGCATTGTGCGCATGTCAATCTGCGACACAGCTGCGATTGACGGCAGAGCCTCTCCACGGAATCCCATGGTGTGGAGGTCGAACAGGTCGGCTGCCTGTTTGATTTTCGATGTGGCATGTCGCTCGAAAGCCAGTCGTGCATCTGTATCAGACATGCCGCATCCGTCGTCGATTACCTGTATGAGATTCTTGCCGCCATCGCGGAGGATTATTTTGATAGAACGGGCACCGGCGTCAACGGCATTTTCCACGAGTTCTTTGATGACTGAGGCCGGCCGCTGGATCACCTCACCGGCTGCTATCTGGTTTGCCACCGAATCCGGCAGCAGTCTTATTACATCGCTCATAAGAAGAGAACCTGTTTAAATTCAAAACCCTGTTAATATAAGTGCCAACGCTAAATGACGACCGGTTGATGCCGTCCGCTTCCCAGGTGCAGAAACGGAAGGTAAAGTTACTTCTTTTTTGCTAATTTTGCGGCCATGAAACGAGTGTTTTTGTATAATCCGGCAAATGATATAGCCCTTGCCACAGGGCAACGGCGGTTTACCCCTCCCAGGCAGGCGGAATTATTGTGTCGTTATGGCGCGCCGGTGATGTGGTGGTTAGGTGATGGATCTGACTATGTTGTTGTGCCTCCGCAACTATTTGAGGAGAATGGTGATGCATTGTGTGGATGGCTGCAACAGACGGAAAATAAATTCGGTCCGGGGCCTTCGCTGGTTGCGGATTTACAAGGGTTGGATGTGGAAAGCCTCCAACCCTGGGGGTGGAGCTATGACATGTTCTATCGGCTACAAGCATTATCTGCTCCACAAGCATTACTCATGGGCTGGATGCATAGGCTTGATTCAATCAGAAAGTTAAGCCACCGGCGCACAGCGGCCGAGATAAATCGCAGATTTGCTGCTTGTATTGATTTTGGCAGATACGGGCAGATGCCGCCACAACCTGCTGAGGAGACTACAAAAATGGCTGAGGTTGAGTGTTTTGCGAAAAAATACGGAGGGTTTTATATTAAGTCTCCATGGTCGTCAAGTGGCCGGGGTGTTGTTCGTGGCGATATGATGGGTCGGAAGCAGCTGTTGGCGCGATGTGAGGGTATTGTCAGGCATCAAGGCAGCGTGATGCTGGAAAAGGCATATGAAAAGGTTGATGATTTCGCCATGCTTTTCGAGACTCGGGGTGGAAGAGTGAGGTTTTATGGATATTCGTTGTTTTTCAATGCACGCGGTGCGTCATACGGGGGGAATGTGATAACCGGAGACAAAAAGATAAGGGAATACCTGGGGCGGAAAATCAACGGAAATCTGCTTGATGAGGTCTGCGATTCCCTTATGCGCATATTGCCGGAGATTATCGGAGATGTTTATGATGGTTTCATGGGGGTTGATATGATGGTTGTTAAAGAGAATGGGCGTTATGCTGTTGTGCCATGTGTGGAACTGAATCTGCGTATGACAATGGGAGTTATAGCCCATGCAGTTTGTGAGCGTATGGGTACGGGTGATAGTCAACGGCTTATGAAAGTGGTTGCCGGAGGTAGGCACGCTTTTGGAAATGATTGTGTGCATCTTGTGCCCCGGAATGATAATTTTGATATTGTGGTTGAATAATGAAAAACGGCGCAGTGTTTTCTCGATTGAGACACGACGCCGTTTTTTGTGTGATATTTAAGGTGGGGTTTATTCCGGAACTTCGATTGAGTCGGGTAGAATCATCGGAGTCTGTGCGAGTTGCTCATATTTAGCGGTTAGTGCTTCCTGGATCTTAAGTCCCAGCGAGGCGATTTCAGCTGTCTGTGTCTCATCGAGCTTAACGTCGAGTGCATCGAAGGCTTCTGCTTTGGCCGTAATGGAGTCTATGTATGCCGCATATGATTGGGCCGATGAGATGGTGTCGATAACAGCCGGCTGGTTGCGCAGTGTCTCGACATAGTTTTTGTAGTCGTCAGTGCCTGAGCACGCTGACATGGCGAACCCTATGGCGGCGAAGAATAACAGTTTTTTCATTTTAAAGATATTGTGGTGTATCAAGAATTAGAGATTGTCTGAAATTTTCTCCAAAAGAATTTTAGACAATCTCTTAATAATGCGGTTATTTGCCCTCTTTTATGAAGACAACGGCTATCGAACCGATGAAAAGTGATATACCGGCTATAATCATCATCATGTATTGTGGGGCGAGTGTGTCGGGAGTGCCGAGCATCGACAGAATCCAGCCGCCCATTAGTGCTCCGATAATCTGCGGTATGCATATGGAGTAGTTGAACAAGCCGAGATATGCCCCGATGTTTCCGCTTTTGAGAGAATTGGTGAGTATGGTGAAAGGCCATGCGAGCATTGCCGCCCATGCGCATCCGATCAGCATGAATGAAATGAAGAGCATGTATTGGTCTGTTAACAGCCCTGCGCTTATGAAGCCTGCCGCTCCGAGAATAAGGCTCAGTGAATAGGATAATTTGCGGCTGCGGAACATGGGGAGCACAATGGCCCAGAGTACCGACCCGATGGCTTGCACGGCAAAGAGGATGCCAACCCAGTTGCCGGCATCGTTATATTGCGGAGATTCGGTGTTTAGAACCACAGAAGTCTCAAATGACGCTTTTGTCGGATCTGGCAGAATGATTTCTTTCGTTCCGTCGAGAAACAATTCTCCGGTTTTGGGATCGTGGGTATAAATATCAGCGAGAATAAGTCTGGTTGCGTCTTTTGGCATCTGCGACAATCTGTCGACGATGCGGAAAGATGGTGTGATGACGTCGGTGGAACCGTTTATCTGCAATATTGCGCCGTCGGTGTTTACCGTAGTGTTGAAAGAGAAAGAATCGATGCCGTTGACAGATGCAAGGCGGCTGCCGTCGACCACCTGTGTCGCGATTTCAATTCCGTTAGAGGGGATGCTGATGTTTAGCGCTCCTTTGTCAAGCCGTATGGAATCAACATTGGTGCGTAGCATCGTTACGGAAGCTGCCGGAATAAAGCGGCCTTCGGCTGTGACGATTCCTGCCACCATGGCTTTGCCGTTGGCAACAACCGGAAGGGAGTCGGCTGTGAGGATGAACTTGGCAGAATAGCTGTCGGCCACTTTGCCATTTTCAATGTGCTGTATTCCGTGGATTGTTGTTGTTTCAGGACATGAAAATGCGTTCTGGGCTATTGTGCCGTTGGTATATGTCCACATGAACAGGAATGCGAACCAGCAGAAGAACTGCACCAGCCCTACAGTCCAGAAAGTGGAAGGAGCTTTGACCAGTAGTTTTATGAGATTTGTTTTCTCGTTTTTTTCTGTGGTGTTGTCGGCGCCGCCGTTATATTCGGCATATGTTTTCGGAGGCCATTCCTTGATTTTTGCAAGTGAGTAAAACACGCATCCGAGCAGTATGGCGGCTCCGAAATAGAAGGAGAACACAACCGTTTGCGGAATCACTCCGGCAGCGGCCGTGTTCTGGAACCCGAGCCATGTTAGTAAGAACGGGAACACATATCCTACGATTGAGCCCGCGTTGCATAGGAAGCTCTGTATGGAATAGGCAAGTCCTTTCTGCTTTTCATTCACCATGTCGCCAACAAGCATCTTGAAAGGCTGCATGGCCATGTTAATGGAAGTGTCGAGCAGCATAAGAGCCACCAGTCCGATGATGATTGCAGAGCTGACGGCCAGGCCGAAGCTGCCGGCATTAGGCAGCAGGCACATTACGATAACTGCGATTCCGGCTCCGGCAATGAGATAGGGAAGACGGCGGCCGAAACGGTTCCATGTCTTGTCGGAAGCGGTTCCGACTATGGGTTGCACTATCAGCCCCATGAGTGGAGGCAGAATCCAGAAGTAGCTCAAATCGTGGGGGTCGGCGCCTAATGTTGCGAAGATACGGCTGACATTGGCGCTTTGCAGGGCATAAGCAATCTGGACACCGAAGAACCCGAAACTGAGGTTCCATAGTTTCCAGAAACTTAAATCTGGTTTAGTTTTCATGAGTAGGGATTATGAATGTAAGTAAGTTAAAGATAAAATATGCCGGGAAGATATTCCGGCCAATTTAATGAATTGTCCGATATAATGTAAGTGGGAGCGCGCGATAGCTATTGTGCGCCTTGCAGGGAATATAGCCATCTGACTTCTTCAGGCCATATGGCCTCATCTGGAGTTTCGAGAATCAGCGGGATATTGTTCATGCGCTGGTCGGCCATGAGCATTGCGAAAAAGTTGCTGCCGAGTTCTCCTTTGCCGAGTGGAGCGTGGCGGTCGACTCTCGATCCGAGCCCTTTTTTTGAGTCGTTGAGGTGCATTCCTTTCAGATACGGAAATCCGATAATACTGTCAAATTCCCGCCAGGTGTTTTCGTATCCTTCAGGTGTTGCTATGTCGTAGCCGGCTGCAAAAGTGTGGCATGTATCCACACACACACCTACGCGGCTTTTGTCTTCAACCTTGTCGATTATTGCTGCGATTTGTTCAAACTTGAATCCGAGATTTGAACCTTGCCCTGCGGTTGATTCTATCACGGCCATCACTCCGGTTGTTTTGTCGAGGGTGATGTTGATTGATTCGGCGATTGTGCGTATGCATTCATCCTCATCAATAAGGTTGAGGTGTGATCCGGGATGGAAGTTGAGCATTGTCAGGCCGAGTTGCTGGCACCGCTTCATTTCATCGAGGAATGCCGCCCGTGACATGTCCAGTTTGGCGGCATCAGGGGCTCCGAGGTTAATCAGGAAACTGTCGTGTGGCAGAATCTTGTCGGGTGTGAAACCCAGCGATGCGCAGCGCTCGCGGAAATTGTCGGCTTCTTTAGCTGTAATCGGCGCAGATTTCCATCGTGACGGGTTACGGGTGAAGAGTGCGAATGCTTTCATATTCATTTCGGCGGCACGGAGCGGCGCGTTAGCAACGCCTCCGTCGACCGACACATGTGCTCCTATGTATTTCATCGGTTATTCTGTGGATGATGTAAGTAGATTGGCGCCACAATGCTTGGGCTGTCAGATTTGACACAAAGATACGAATTTTCCCTGGAAAGAGTGGATAATAAGGGTTTAAACAATGCAGGAGGGAGCTTTTTTCGTAACTTTGTGACTGATAATCTACACAAGGCCCTTTAGATATGAAACTTGTAGATTTGTAGGTGTTATTAGTGATCTGCTTATGAATAAAAACGAGATAGTGGGAATGTTGGAACAGGCCGGCATAAAACCCACGCCGAACCGCATATTGGTGCTGAGCGACATCGTGTCGAGCGACCGGCCTCTTAGCCTTTCGGATATTGAGGTAAAGCTGGAATCGCTCGAGAAATCAAGTGTTTTCCGGGTGCTGACCCTTCTGCTTGATGCAGGAATAATACATGCTGTGGAAGACGGGCGTGGGATTGTAAGATATGAAATATGCAGGGGAGAAGGGAGTTGTGCCTCAGAGAATCTTCATGTTCATTTCTATTGCGAATCATGTAATGAGGTGTCATGTTTCGAGTCGATTCAGACGCCTGTGGTGAATCTGCCGGAGGGCTATGCCGTCCATTCAATAAATTATATGATCAAGGGGATATGTCCGGCCTGCCGGAGAAAAAGCGGCGCAATCTGAATAGCGCCAAAGAGAATCCATGCAGTTTTTGACACCAGGTTGCACGACTGAATTCCTAACTTTGCGAAAAATCAAATGAAGGAAACATGAACAGACGATTATTTTTCATAGGAGTGGCCAGCGCCGTCATACTGACCGGGTGTCATCATAAGCATGAAGAAGGCCATGACCATAGCCATGACCATAGCCATGATACGGTTAAAACAGAAGAAGCCCGGGAGGGTGATGAACATGAGGAATCTCATGAGCATTCTTCCGATGTCATTGTTCTCGAACCGGAGAAGGCAGAAGCCGCCGGTGTCAAGGCCGATACAATAACTCCAGGCGCTTTCCATGGCGTTATCACCACAGGTGGGAAAATATTGTCGGCCTCAGGCGATGAAACCACTATTGTGGCAACATCAGCCGGTGTGGTTTCGTTATCAAGGCCTGTGACAGAAGGTATGGCAGTTGGTCAAGGCTCAACAATCTTCTCAATCACATCGTCGGGATTGCAAGACGGCGATGTTTCGCAGCGTGCACGGATTACGTATGAGACTGCAAAGAGCGAATATGAGAGGGCACAGAAACTGATTGCCGACAAAATCATAACAGAAAAAGAGTATCTCGCGGCCAAAGCTGATTTTGAGAATGCGGAACTGGCATATAAGGCAGTCGGTGGCGGCAACGGTAGCAAGGGGGTTGCTGTGAAATCGCCAGCCGGAGGTTATGTGAAGGAATGTTTGGTTAAGGCCGGCGACTACGTTGAGGTGGGGCAGCCTATGATGGTGGTGACCCAGAACAGGCATCTGTATCTCCGGGCTGAAGTGCCTGAACGTGATTATGCGGCTATCAACCAGGTTTCATCGGCGAAATTCAAGACCTCTTACAGTGATAAGGTCTATGATATCAAGGATTTGAACGGGCGTTTGTTGTCGTATGGCAAAACGTCAGGTTCGTCATCGTCGTTTATTCCGGTGACATTTGAATTTGATAATGCAAGCGGCCTTATTCCCGGGGCTTTCGCAGAAGTTTATCTGTTGACCAACGACCGCAGCAATGTAATCAGTGTTCCCGTGTCGGCTCTGACAGAGGAACAAGGGGTGCATTTTGTCTATATCCGTGAGGATGAAGAGTGCTACCGCAAGCAGGAGGTGCGTCTTGGTGCTTCAGACGGCCAACAGACTGAAATAACCGAGGGTTTGAAAGGTGGTGAGGTTCTTGTGACCGAGGGCGCCATACATGTGAAACTGGCTTCTGCCGGTAAGAGCATCCCCGGACATACCCACAATCATTAAAGCCCCATTTTGCCATGTTGAATAGAATAATCAGGTTTTCATTGCAGAACCGCCTGTTTGTGTTGATAGGGGCGGTGTTGCTCGTTATAGGCGGTCTATACACTGCCCACAATGCTGAAATTGATGTTTTCCCTGACCTGAATGCCCCGACGGTGGTTGTCATGACAGAAGCCAACGGCATGGCGGCGGAAGAAGTGGAACAATTGGTTACCTTTCCGATAGAGACGGCTGTGAACGGCGCGACCGGAGTGCGCAGGGTGAGGTCGTCGTCAACCACAGGATTCTCGGTGGTATGGGTTGAGTTCGACTGGGGGACGGATATTTATCTCGACCGGCAGATTGTGTCGGAGAAATTGGCGACAATCGGCGATGCGTTGCCTGAAAATGTTGGTCAGCCTACACTCGGCCCGCAGTCGTCGATTTTGGGAGAACTGCTCATTGTGGGGCTTACGGCCGACAGCACGTCGATGCTTGACCTTCGCACTTTGGCCGATTGGACTATACGTCCGCGTCTGTTGTCGACAGGTGGTGTGGCCCAGGTTGCCGTGATAGGTGGCGACCTGAAAGAATACCAGATACTGCTCGACCCCGACAAAATGAAGCATTACGGCATAAGCCTCGCTGAGGTTATGGCCGTTACCCGGGGAATGAACCGCAGCACCAACGGGGGGGTTATCTACGAATATGGCAATGAATACATATTACGCGGTGTGGTATCGGCTGATGCAGTGAACCGTATTTCAAAGTCGGTTGTGAAGATGGCCAACGGCAGCCCTGTGAAATTGGCAGATATAGCGGAGATTAAAATTGGGCCGGAAAGCCCCAAGTTAGGTGTGGCATCTGAAAGGGGGAAACCGGCTGTATTGCTGACCGTTACCAAACAGCCGAACACAGGCACAATCGAACTGACCGAGAAGTTGGAGGCCGCAATCGCCGACCTTAAGAAAAACATCCCGGCAGATGTGCATGTCTCGACCGACATATTCCGTCAGTCGCGGTTCATAGAGAGTTCTGTCGACAATGTGAAAGATTCCCTTTTTGAGGGGGCTATATTTGTTGTCATAATCCTGTTCCTGTTTCTTGCCAACGTTAGAACCACGGTTATCTCGTTGATAACCATCCCGCTGTCGTTGCTTGTGTCGCTGTTGGTGCTTTATTATATGGGGTTGAGCATCAACACCATGAGCCTTGGCGGCATGGCAATCGCTATCGGTTCGCTCGTCGACGATGCCATTGTCGATGTCGAGAATGTATGGAAGAAGCTTCGTGAAAACCGACAGCTGCCTGAGGCAGAGCGCAGACCGGTTGTGCATGTGGTCTATGATGCTTCAAGAGAAGTGCGTATGCCGATTCTCAACTCCACCCTGATTATCATAGTCAGCTTCATGCCGCTGTTTTTCTTAAGCGGAATGGAGGGGCGTATGTTGATTCCGCTTGGCATTGCGTTTATTGTGGCACTGTTTGCTTCCACCGTGGTTGCTCTTACCCTGACCCCGGTTCTGTGCAGCTATCTTTTAAAAGGGAAAGCGGTTGACAAAGGGTTGGCCAAAGAGGCTTTTCTGACCGTATGGATAAAGAAATACTATCGTGTAAGTCTGCTTTGGGTTCTCAGTCATAAGAAACCTGTTATCCTTGCCACCCTTGCATTATTTGTGGGGACGATAGGGGTGTTTTTCACATTGGGCCGCAGTTTCCTTCCGCCATTCAACGAAGGGTCGTTCACCATCAACGTCAGCTCGTTGCCGGGCATCTCATTGGAAGAATCCGATAAAATCGGGCGTCAGGCAGAAGAATTGCTGCTGACAATTCCTGAAATCAAGACTGTTGCCCGCAAAACCGGACGCGCAGAACTCGACGAACATGCCTTAGGGGTAAATGTTTCGGAGATAGAAGCCCCCTTTGAACTTGATGGCCGCAGCCACCAGGAACTGCTTGAAGAGGTGCGCCACAAACTGTCGGTGATTGTAGGTGCCAATATCGAGATAGGCCAACCGATAAGCCACCGCATCGATGCCATGTTAAGCGGCACGCAAGCTAACATAGCAATAAAGTTGTTTGGCGATGACCTCAACAAGATGTTTACCTTGGGCAATAGAATCAAGGATGCGGTTCAATCGGTAGAGGGTATAGCCGATCTTAACGTGGAGCAGCAGATTGAGCGCCCTGAGCTGAAAATCATTCCACGTCCTGAGATGCTGTCGCGCTATGGCATATCCGAACCGGAGTTCAACGAGTTCATATCTGTGATGCTGGCAGGGGAAACGGTGTCGCAGGTTTATGAGGGCAACAAGAATTTCAATCTTGTTGTGCGGGCTTCGGAAAAGAGCCGCAAAACGATAGAAGATATACGACGTATGCTCATCGATACTTCCGAAGGATTGAAGATACCTTTGGCCAATGTTGCCGATGTGGTTTCGGCTGCCGGCCCCAACACTGTAAACCGCGAGAATGTGAAGCGCAAAATTGTGATATCGGCCAATACGAGCGGCCGCGACCTGCGCAGCGTTGTCAATGACATACGTCAGCGGGTAGATGAACAGATACAGCTCCCGGAAGGTTATCATATTGAATACGGTGGCCAGTTCGAGAGTGAACAGGCTGCCAGCCGCACGTTGCTGCTGGCGTCGTTGGTCAGCATCCTTGTGATTTACCTGTTGCTGTATATGCAGTTTAAAAACGCAGTTGAGAGTGGTGTTATTCTTCTGAACCTGCCGTTTGCCCTTATCGGAGGTGTGCTTGTGTTGAGATTCACATCGGGCGAGATAAGCATCCCTGCAATAATCGGCTTCATATCGCTGTTCGGCATAGCCACACGCAACGGCATGTTGTTGATAACAAGATATGACAATCTGCGCAGTGAAGAGGGGCTGCCGGTGCATGAGAGCATTGTCAGGGGGTCTTTGGATCGTCTGAACCCTATCCTTATGACGGCGTTGACCTCAGCTTTGGCATTGTTCCCGCTAGCGTTGAGGGGAGATTTGCCTGGAAATGAGATTCAGAGCCCCATGGCCACTGTCATATTGGGCGGATTGCTGACATCTACGCTTCTGAATGCGTTCATCGTTCCGATAGTTTATGAATGGATGCATCGTAAAAGCCCGAATAAAATAACTATAGAAGACAATATAGAATGAACAGAGCATATTTGGCCGTGGCTGTCGCGGCATTGTCATACGGAATGATGGATGCCGGGGATATAGACCCGGTTCTTCAGGAAATTGAACGGAATAATCTTGAGCTTAAGGCGCTCCGGAGTGAAAACCGGGCTTCGGTGCTTGATATGAAAGGGGAGAACAGTCTCGAAGCCCCGTCTGTTGAATATAGTCCGTTTTTCAGAAACGGGGTATCAGGGGTTGCAAGTTCCGAGCTTGTCGTGTCGCAGGAATTTGATTTCCCGACTCTGTATGCCGCCCGGAATAAATCGGTGAAGCTGCAGCAGGAGGCTCTTGACTATGAGTACCAGGCAGCAAGGAGGAATGTGCTTCTGACTGCGAAGCAGAAATGTTTTGACCTGGTGATGCTTGACCATATGCGAGGTGTTCTTGACGAGCGCATGGCCAATGCTGATGAACTGTTAGTGATGTATGAGAAGAAATTTGCCGAGGGTGGTGCCACCAGCATAGAGCTGAACCGTATCAAAATGGAGCGCATGGATTTGCAGGCCGAATTGCTGCAGAATGAGACACTGCGGAAGAAAACCGTGCAGGAACTGTCGCTTTTGAACGGTGAGCAGCCTCTGTCGGTCGGATCACTTTATTATCCCGAAATAAAAGCGGTAGAGAGTATTGAGGCATTACGCAAAGAGATTGTCGATAATGATGCCGGGGTTCATGCTGCAGAGGCTTCTGTTGCCTTGTCACAGCAGGAAATCAGGGTTAACAAGCAGGGGTGGATTCCTAAACTTTCGGTGGGTTACCGTCGTAATACCGACATGAGTGAGGCGAGCAACGGTTTTCTGGTCGGTGCTTCTTTCCCGGTTTTTTCAAACAGAAATAAAGTGAAAGCCTCCCGGGCGAAACATGCGGCCGCACAGCTGAATCTCGACAACACCCGTTTACAAGTAGAAAGCGAGGCAGAGCAACAGCTTCAGGAACTTCAACGTCTGCATAAGGCTATTGGAATCTATGATCTCGACCTGTTGAGGCAATCGCTCTTGTTGCTGAAGAAAGCGGTCATGGCCGGTTCGATGTCGCTGGTTGACTATTACACCGAAGCCGACCGCATCTATCAGAAATGGCAGACGTATCTGACGCTTGAAAACCAGTATCATAATTTGTGGGCTACGCTTAACCGCAACAGTCTGTAGTCGAAAACTGAGCATATCGGATATTATTGTTAGGTGCTGTGTTAGATTTAACACAGCACCTTTTTATACTGTCACGCAGACGTATTGGCTGTTTGGATTCTCATTATGAGGATAATGTTCTTTAAAATCACGGGGCTTATAGGGGTATGTGTCGGTTTGTATGTCCCTATATTAGGGAGAAGACATGGGGCTGGGGCATACCATGGAAATTATCTTTAATTCTTGTTTAATAGTAAAAAATTCAAGTAATGAACAAATCGAGATTGATTGGGTTGGCCATATGTTTCGCCGGTGCGATAGGGATGAGCGCCGCAACATATGACAACCTTTTTATTGTCGGTAACGCTTGTGAGGCCGGATGGTCTCCCGAGAAGGCCATGCAGATGGAGAAGACCGCCGACGGGGTGTTTACGTGGTCGGGTGCGCTTTCTGCGGTTGCTAACGACCAAGAGCGTTTTAAATTCCTGGTGCAACGAGGATGGGATCCATGTATAACATGCCGCCTTGATGTCAACAGCCATCAGATGGTGAACCCCGGTGAAGAGTGCGGCCTGTTTGTCCGCGAGAACGGTAACCAGGGTTTCGACAATGCTTTCCAGGTGCCTGAAACCGGGGAATACTCTATTGTAGTAGACCTCAATTCAATGAAAATGACATGCACCGTTGCCGGAAGCGGCGCGTTACAAGAGAATTGGGAATATGTGAAACCCAATCTCGGTGCGCAGGGGGAGGGGCACGTTTTCCCCGGTGTCAGTGTGCCTTTCGGCATGGTGAAACTCGGCCCTGACTGTGATGATTTCTATGCCAACCAAGGCTGGAAGGAGAACGGCAAAATCCACGGTTTCAGTCACACTCATGTCAGTGGAACCGGTGGCGGCCCTAAATATGGCAATATCCTTGTTCAGCCTATTACCGGAGGCGTCAACCTTGGCGACTACGGCTCAGACCGCAGTGGGGAAACTTTCGAGTTGAATCGTTATTCGGTTAATCTGACCCGCTATAACGTTGCTGTGCGTCTGACTGCTTCGGAAAAGGTCGGTATGCATGAATACACATTCCCCGCTTCAGAAGAAGCTAAATTGCTTTTTGATGCCGGCAGCCATCTGAAGTCATCTTTCGGTGGCGAATCGCAAGAGCTTGTGGCCTCAGGCGCAAAAGTGCTTTCTGACACTGAAATCGAAGGATATTCAACAGTTAAAGGTGGCTGGAACATGGGCGCTCCCTACACAGTCTATTTCTATGCCAAAGCCGACACCCCTTCTAAAGGTGCGAAAGTATGGAAAGGGAATTCAGAGACCGAAGGTTCGGAAGTTTCTTCGACAGGTAGCGAAAAATGCGGAGCCTGGTTTGAATACACCACGACCGAAGGTCAGAAGGTAAATCTGAAAGTTGGCATTTCGTTTATCAGCACCGAGCAGGCCCGCAGGAATCTTGAGGAAAAAGCCGACCTGGCTTTTGACGCCATGCGCGATGCCGGGGTCGATAAATGGGGGGAAATTCTTAATGTGGTGGAGGTTGAAGGCTCGGAGAATTATAAGACAATCTTCTATACCTCACTTCATCACGCATATCTGCAGCCTACCGACCGCACCGGCGAAAACCCGTTGTGGAATTCTTCAGAGCCTTATTTCGACGACTGGTATGCCATATGGGACACTTTCCGGGCCACGCATCCTCTGTTCGCTTTGGTGACACCTAACCGTCAGGCCGACATGGTGCGCTCGCTCATCGACATATGGGATCATGAAGGTTACATGCCCGACGGTCGTAGCGGCAACTGCAATGGTCGTGTGCAGGGCGGCTCGAATGCCGACGTCATTATTGCCGACGCCTATGCCAAAGGGCTTACAGGCATCAACTATGAGAATGCTTTGAGAGCGATGGTGAAAAATGCAGAGACAGAGCCGCAGGATGCCCGCAAAGAGGGGCGCGGCGGTTCACTGCTCTATAATCAGCTTGGTTATGTGCCTTATGAGGTTGAACGCTCTGGCACACGCACATATGAAAACTCATATTGCGATTACGGTATCGCAACCGTTGCCAAGGGTCTTGGCCGCGAAGATATGTATGTGAAATATCTGCAACGCTCAACCAACTGGCAGAATCTCTGGAACAACGATATCGAGAGCCTCGGTTTCAACGGCTTCTTATGGCCCAAGACCGCTGCCGGCGAATGGGTTAGCACAGACAGCTACAATGTTATGTGGCGTCAGGACTGGGAAGGAGTATGCTATGAGTCGTTCCCCTGGGAGATGTCGTTCTACGCTCCCCACGATGTGGCTACCTTGATTGAATTGTGTGGCGGAAAAGACCGGTTTATTGAGCGTCTCGATACATATTTCACCCACGACAAGGTGTTTGACCAGAACTATTCAATCGGCCTGTTCCAGGTGTCTAATGAACCCGGATTTCTCGTGCCCACCCTCTATAACTATGTGAACCGTCCCGACAAGACAGCTGAAATAACCAGGAAAGTGTTGAAAACACGCTACAGTGTGATGCCATGGGGGCTTCCCGGCAATGACGACTCCGGCTCGATGTCGGCATGGTTCGCTTTCCAGGCCATGGGTCTGTATCCCAATGCCGGTCAGGATGTGTATCTGATTACAAGTCCGGTGTTCACCAAAACCGGCATCACACTTGAAAATGGCAAACGCTTCGAGATTCTTGCTCCCGGTGTCTCAGATCAGAATATTTATGTTCAGTCGGCGAAACTTAATGGCGATGAGCTTAACCGTTGCTGGCTGCGACATGATGAGATAGTTGCCGGCGGCACATTGGAACTCGTCATGGGCGGCCAGCCTTCGCAGTGGTGTAAAGATGGTGAGGTGCCTCCTTCGGCGCCTTCTGTTAAAGCGGCTTCATCTGAAATTGAGTCACCTTCGGTGAGGATCCATTCCTACAGCAGCTGCACCAACAACAACGAAGGCCCGTATAACTTGTTTGCCCCTGCGCTTGATTTCATCAAATGGTGCGACAACCAGACCGAGCAGCCATGGGTTGTGTTGGAGCTCAACGACATCTACGACCTTGACCGTTTCGTTATCCGTGATGCCAAAACCGTTGAATCCTTCAACGGCAATATGCCTGAATTCTGGATTTATACCAGCACAAAAGGAACAGCGGATGAAGACTGGACAGAAGTTGTCCACCAGACCGGTGTGGCTGACAAAAATATCAAGGTTGTTGACCCGGACACTCCGGTGCGTGCCCGTTATGTGAAGCTGGTGTGCACACGCGGCCACAATAATAACGGCGATGCCGAAAACGCGATACGAATCTATGGCCTTGACCTTCATGGCGTTGTTGCCGAAGAGATTGAAAAAAACGGGAATATCTCAGCCGGAAGCAATGTGATTGCCTCAAGCAATGCCAACCCTTTTTTCAACAATCCCCGCCATATTATTGACGGGGCTGCAAGCGAGGAGTTCCAGTGGGAGGTTAAGCCCGGGATTTCAGAGCCTTATTATATTGCGTTTGACCTTGGTGAAACAACAACTGTGACGGCGCTGAAGGTGTCTGATTCAGGAAATATCAGTCGTTATGACGTGTATGTAAGTTCAGAGATGCCCGACAGCTATGGCAATTCGGTGTGGTCACAGGCTTATTCAGGCGTAATCAATGGTGAAGTTGAAATAGACCCGGTTGTCTGCCGCTATGTTAAAATCGAGGTTCCGGCTGATGCCATCAGCGGGGATAACGCAAAAATCAGCGAATTTGAGCTTTATGGCTCTGATTATGAGGCCTGGCCGGAAATTGAATCTCCCAAAGTGAGAGTTCATTCCTACAGTTCTAAAGTGAACATGGACGAAGGTCCGTTCTATCTGTTGGCCGATCCTGACCAGAATAAGAAATGGTGCGAGACCCAGAATGAGACCGGATGGGTAGTGTTTGAACTTGCCCATGAATATGAATTGAATCGGTTTGTGTTCCGCGACGCCAAAACCCACGAGGGTAACGAGAATGTTCCCGAGTATAAAATATATGTCAGCACCGAAGGCACAGATGACGGCCAATGGACTAAAGTTGTGCATCAGACGGGTGTTGGAGGGGTTAAAGTGAAGGATGTTTCGATTGCTCCGGTGCGTGCCCGTTATGTGAAGTTCGAGCCTACACGTGGCGCCGAAGAACATGCTGCCCTGCGACTTTACGGCTTCGACATGTTCGGACGCATTGCCCAGCGCGCCGACCGTGGAGAGCTCATCAGTGTTGGTTGTGAGCTGATCGCCCATTCTGATTTCGCCCCGCTCTTCAACAACCCGCTGCATATTTTCGACGGAGATACCGACAGCAATACCGAATATAAGTGGGAAGTCAAGGTTGACGGCCCTGATTTGAATTTTGCCGTTATCGACCTGGAAGATGAGTATTATGTGAACAGATTCAAGGTGCATGATTCAGGAAAAATCGGATCATACACGGTCTATATCAGTAATGAACGTCCGCAAGCCAATGGCGACGGGAGCTGGAAAAAAGTGGTTGACGGCGACTTGAACGCCATCACCCATGAATTTGCCATACCTTCGGAGAAAGCCCGCTATGTCCGTCTGGAAGCCAGCAAAAGCGATCTTGTTGGCGGATGCACCTGTGAGCCGATTTATGAATTTGAGGTTTACGGTGGCAAAAAACAATCTTCGGCAGCAGTTGCTGAAGAGGCCTATAAAGAGGTTGTGTCGCGAAGTTTTTTCGATTTCTACGGCCGCACTCTGGTGCGCCCCGTGGATGGTATGCCATGCATTGAGCGCATAGATTATTCCGACGGCACGAGTGCCACCCGTAAACTTATGGGCACTCGGATCTGATAGATTACTGTAAACCTAAACAGGCTGCGCCTGTGTTGATTCTCCAGAACGACACAGGCGTTTGTTTTTATGCCTGATGGCTGCCGCTATAGACATAATTCCATATAATCGGGACATATTTGCTAATGCGGCAACTGATGTTTAAGTAATTTTGCCGACGTATATCAACAAATCATATTTCTGACCTTAAATCCTGCAGATGAAACTAAAACGACAGGCTATAGGAACTGTTATGGCGCTTACGGCCTCAATGGCGACACAAGCCCATGAGAAACCAAACATTCTGGTGATATTGGCTGATGACCTCGGGTATTCAGATTTGGGATGTTACGGTAGCGAAATCCATACCCCTAATCTTGACCGACTGGCATACAATGGTGTGCGTTTCACACGGTTCTACAATGCCAGCCGCAGTTGTCCCACGCGAGCCTCATTATTGACAGGGTTATATCAACATCAGGCAGGGATAGGGAGAATGACATTCGATGCGGGGCTGCCCGGATATCGCGGCACCCTTTCACGTGACGCAGTCACAATTCCGGAGGTACTGAAAACCGCAGGTTACCGCACTTCGATGGTGGGCAAATGGCATATCGCCGAAACTCCGCTCAGAAACGACCAGCGCGACTGGCTCAACCACCAGGTTGAACATGAAACCTTTTCAGACCTTTGCCATTATCCGGTTAACCGGGGATTCGATACCCATTACGGCACAATTTATGGTGTGGTTGACTATTTCGACCCTTTCAGCCTGGTTGAAGGTGAAGTGCCGGTGAAAGATATCCCCGAAGGTTATTATATTACCGACGCTCTATCAGACCGTGCGGCCAGGGAGATTGCAGCAAGTGACAACACTCCGTTTTTCATGTATCTTGCATATACGGCTCCGCATTGGCCTTTACATGCTTTGCCTGAAGATATAGCGAAATATGAAGACACCTATAAAGTGGGTTGGGAGGCTATCCGGCAGGCCCGTTATGAACGGATGCAGGAGTTGGGCATATTCGGCAACAGTCGTGATTTTCTGACAGACCGCCAATTTGATAGTTCGTGGGCCGATAATCCCACGGCAGAATGGGACGCCCGTGCCATGGCGGTTCACGCCGCCATGATAGAATGCATGGATCGCGGAATCGGCCGGGTTATTGACGCTTTGCGGGAGAGCGGTAAACTCGACAATACATTGATTATTTTCCTATCCGATAACGGATGCTCGCCCGAAGAATGCCAGAAAATGATTCCAGGTGAGAACGACCGTCCGGATATGACACGCGACGGGCGACAGATTGTATATGCACGAAACAAGGAGGTGTTGCCCGGCCCGGAGACTACCTATGCCGCCCTTGGCCCGGAGTGGGCGAATGTGGCAAACACACCGTTCCGTTATTGGAAGGCCAAGGCATATGAAGGTGGAATTTGCACACCTTGCATTGCCCATTGGCCGAAGGGAATGAAAGGGGTGCGTGGCGGATTTTCGCAGGAACTGTGCCATGTGATTGATATAATGGCAACCTGTATTGATTTGGCCGGGGCGGAATATCCCGAATCGTTCAAAGGCCACAGTATTATTCCGCTTGAAGGGGAAAGCCTTCGACCGGTATTTACGGGGATGCAGCGCGTTGGCCACGACTATTTGGGATTCGAGCACTTTAATGAAGCGGCTTTGATTAGCCGCGACGGCTGGAAGATTGTGAGGCCAGGAGAAAATGTTCCATGGGAGTTGTATGACCTGAATTCCGACCGCACCGAGCGTCATAATGTTGCCCGGCAGCATCCGCAAAGAGTGGCGGAAATGGTTAAAGATTATGAATCGTGGGAGCAACGATGCATGGTGCTTCCTAAACCAAAACATTGAAAGATAACAGATATTTTCCTGATGAGAAAGATAATATTCACTGTGGCCGGTCTTTTCATGGCTGTTCTGGCAGGAGGATGCCGGGGCGATAGGAAAACTGCCGCCACGCCACCGAACATTATAATCGTTCTTGCAGATGACCTCGGATTTGGCGATGTCAGTTTCTACGGGTCTAAAACAATTTCAACCCCGAATATTGACAGTCTTGCCCGCGGTGGAGTGTGTTTCAATAACGGCTATGCCTCTTCATCAACTTCGACCCCTAGCCGTTATGCGTTGCTGACAGGTATGTATCCATGGCGCAATGATGTTAAGATTCTGCCCGGCGACGCGCCGTTGGTTATTTCTCCCGACCAGGAAACTCTTCCGAAGATGATGCAGAAGGCTGGATATACTACCGGTGCTATCGGGAAATGGCATCTCGGTATGGGTAACGGCAATGTTGACTGGAATGACACCATCCGTCCGGGTGCCCGTGAAATCGGATTCGATTATTCGTGTATCATTGCCGCAACTAATGACCGGGTCCCCACAGTATTTGTGGAGAACGGCGGAGTGGTGGGGCTTGAACCCGATGACCCGATATTTGTTGATTATGAGAAAAATTTTGAGGGGGAGCCGACGGCTCTCGATCACCCGGAGATGCTGAAAATGCAGTGGGCGCACGGCCATAATAATTCCATCATCAACGGAATCCCACGAATCGGCTATATGAAGGGCGGCAAGAATGCACGGTGGATTGACGAGGATATGGCCGGTTATTTCGTGGATAAGGTGAAAGGTTTCATAAAGGATAACAGAGACAAACCGTTTTTTCTGTATTACGGGCTTCATGAGCCGCATGTGCCGCGTGTGCCGAATGGGAGGTTTGTCGGTGCAACCGGCATGGGGCCGCGCGGAGATGCCATCGTTGAAGCAGACTGGTGCGTCGGAGAACTCATCAAGGAGCTCCGCAGGCTGGATTTGTTAGATAACACGATGATTGTTTTCACGAGCGATAACGGCCCGGTGCTGAACGACGGATATAAAGATGGCGCTCAGGAACTTGCCGCTGAATGCGGGCATCTCCCGGCTGGTGGATTGCGGGGTGGGAAATACAGCCTGTTTGATGGTGGTACGCATATTCCGCTATGTGTTTATTGGAAAGGACATATAAAGCCGGTTGTCAGCGATGCTCTTATCAGCCAGATGGATATTTTCGCGTCGGTGGCTGAATTGGTAGGAGGTGAGGTCTCCGACACGCTCGACAGCCGCCCTATGCTGCCGGTGCTACTTGGCCGTGACCTTGCCGGACGCAATGAGCTGGTTATCGAGAACCAGGGTAAATTAGGCTTGCGTATAGGCGACTATGCATTTATGCCTCCCTACGAGGGGCCGCAGACGAACCTCACAGGCAACGAATTGGGGAATCTTGGCGAATACGGGTTGTTCAATCTGAAAAAAGATCCTGGTCAGCAGAAAAATATCGCTGAATCAGACACATCGGCTCTTTCCGAGGCCAAAAAGGTGTTTACACGCGAAACCGACGGTTTCTACCGCCCGTTTGTTGAAGAAGTAGAGCTTAAGTAATATTGCCGTATGCCGAATCCTGACCAGAATAAGGTGCCTTTTGACGGGTTGCCGGTTGGCGAGCCGTTTTCTGCTCCGCTCTATATCATGGCAAAGCCGGTGGGGGCTGCCTGTAATCTCGCTTGCGATTATTGCTACTATCTTGATAAGAAGCACCTCTATCCTGATGCAGGGAAGATGTTTATGAGCGATGCGACTTTGGAGAGGTATATAAAGGCATATATAGAGGCGCAGACGACCCCGCATGTGGAGTTTGTGTGGCACGGCGGGGAAGCTACCATGCGTAATCTGGATTTTTTCCGCAAGGCTATGGCGCTTCAACGGCAATATGCCGCCGGGCGGGAAATCTCAAATTGCCTGCAGACCAACGGAACGCTGCTGACTTCGGAATGGTGCCGTTTTTTGAGGGAGAACCAATGGCTCGTTGGAATTTCCATAGACGGCCCTCAAATGTTCCACGACGAATACCGCCACACAGTTTCCGGCAAGCCTACCTTTATGAATGTGATGAGGGGCATCAATCTGCTGCGGCAGCATCATGTGGAATGGAATGCCATGGCTGTTATAAATGATTATAATGCAGACCATCCTATTGAGTTCTACCGTTTCTTCAAAAACATAGGATGCCGCTACATCCAATTCACACCGATTGTTGAGCGTGTCAAGGCTGACGGACGCCTGGCATCACCTCTTGACATCGAGGGGAGTGTCACATCTATGTCGGTCAGCCCCGGTCAGTGGGGGGAATTCCTGTGTGCCGTGTTTGATGAATGGGTAGAGAATGATGTCGGAAGCATTTTTGTGCAGCTGTTCGACGCCACATTGGCCAATTGGGTGGGGGTGCGGCCGGGAGTGTGCACAATGGATGCGAATTGCGGCCATGCCGCCGTTATGGAGCATAACGGAGATGTGTATTCATGTGACCATTTTGTTTTCCCTCAATACCTTCTGGGCAATATACATCGCGATTCGGTCATAAATATGATGGGGAGCAAGCGGCAGCTTGATTTCGGAATGGCGAAGAGCAATAGTCTGCCCGGACAATGCCGTAGTTGCAGGTGGCTTTTCGCCTGTCACGGGGAATGCCCTAAGAACCGGTTTGCAACAACAGCCGATGGAGAGAGGGGGCTGAACTATCTTTGTGATGGCTACCGCCGTTTTTTTAGCCATGCGGCTCCATACATGGAGTTCATGAAGTGTGAACTTGAAAACGGCCGCCCCCCGGCAAATGTGATGCGGGCGGTGTCTCTGAAGCCTGGAAGCCGTTGATTTTCATTAACGGTATTGAAAAATATCCCGGTAGGTTTTATGGAATCTGAAAAAAGTGTAACTTTGCGGGAAATCGAAGCCACCGTCATATTTAACTCTATAACCCCTTTTGCCATGAAACCCCAAGATGAAAAGATTTACGGACTGATAGGTTTTCCGTTGACGCATTCGTTTTCTAAAGTGTTTTTCAACCAGAAATTCCAGGCGGAGGGAATCAATGCCCGTTATATCAATTTTGAATTGCCTGATATAGGCGATCTGATGGAGGTCTTTTCAGAGTATCCGGCTATCGACGGGCTTAATGTCACCATACCCTATAAACAGCAGATTATGCCGTATCTCAGCGATATCGACCCGGTGGCGCAGAGGATAGGTGCTGTCAATGTTGTGCAGGTTATCCGTGGTAAATCAAGCAATGATTTCAAACTTGTGGGGTTCAACAGCGATATGGCCGGCTTTGTCAATTCAATCAGGCCGATGTTGAAGCCGTGTCACAAGGGGGCTTTGGTTCTGGGATCGGGCGGCGCGTCGAGGGCTGTGTGCTGCGGGCTTGAAGACTTGGGGGTTACCCCTCTTGTGGTGTCGCGCACCAAACGCGATGGTATGATCACCTACGATGAGATTACGCCTGACATTATGGATAGCCACAAGGTTATTGTCAACACCACTCCATTGGGCATGTACCCCCATGTTGATGAGTGCCCGCAGATTCCATATGAACTGATGAACGGTGATTTCCTGGCCTATGACCTCCTTTACAATCCGGATGTGACGTTGTTTATGAAACGCAGTGCCGGGCAAGGGGCTGAGACGAAGAACGGGTTGGAGATGCTGCTGCTGCAGGCGTTTGAATCGTGGGAAATATGGACGGCGAGGAAATAAGTCAGATGCCTGCGGAATGCTGTTATAGCAAGCCATGAGGATTGGCGGGGTGAACCTCTCGGGTGTGCCTTTGCTGCCGGTTCTGGCAGCTATGGTGGCCGGGGAATTGTGTGCTTTGTCTTTTCCGGATCTGATTGTATGGTTTGCCGCCGCATGTCTGGTGCTGTGTGTTGCGGGGATTTTATCCAGACGGTATTTTGCCGCAGTTATGGCGGCTTTCGGTTGTGTGGGTGTAATGGCCATGTGGATTGCCACCCCCTATGTCAACACTTATCTGGGGATGGAAGGCCGGTATTCCGGCCGTGTGACGGAGGTGGTGGCCAGGCCTCTGAGCCAACGGTTCGTGTTTGAGGCCTACCGGTGCAATGGCTCATATGGCAAACAGGAATATGCGGGAAAAACGGTGGTCTATCTCGGCAGTCCGTTGCCTGTAGTGGAAAAGGGGGATGTGGTAGTGGTTGACGGTATGATGCTCGAGGCTTTCGAGCCTCCAAAGCCCGGAGGTTGGTCGATGGAGCATTTCGTGAGGCGCAGGGGAATTTCAGGACGTATGAAGGTATGGGAAGATGATGTGGCTGTTGTTGCCCCGGCATCGGGACGGTATGCCGTGATTGATAAGATGCGGCGGAAATTTTCAGATGCGGTGTTTTATAGCGGTGTGTCATCTTCAGCTGCTTCTGTGCTTGATGCGCTGCTGCTGGGGAATGTGCAGGATCTTGACGAAGGCTTGCGCGACAGTTTTGCGAAAGCGGGTCTGTCGCATGTGCTGGCTCTTAGCGGTGCCCATGTCGGAGTGATAGCGTTGATGGTGTCTATTCTGTTTTTCCCGTTGCGCATGGCGGGGCGCAGAAAGTGGGGGATGGCGTGTGTTGTTGTCTGTCTGTGGTTCTATGCATTGTTGACAGGAGGTTCCCCCTCGGTTGTGAGGGCTGTTATTATGGCCACGGTGGTTTCTGTGGCCGGTATGTCGGAGCGAAACTATAATCCGATGAACTCATTATGTGCGGCTGCGGTGCTGATTCTGCTGTTTGACCCTCTGGCGGTTATTGCGCCGGGGTTCCAGCTGTCGTTTCTTGCAGTTGCCGGCATACTGATGTTCGCTCCTTTGCTGACGTGGGGGCGTGGCTTTGTCAGAACCATCACCCACTGGGTAGGGGTGAGTTTCGGGGCAGTGGTCATGACCGCTCCTTTGGCCGCGTGGCATTTTCATATCATTCCGTTTTATTTTCTGTTGGCCAATATGGTTGTGGCTTTTCTGTTGCCGTGGTTTATGGGTGGAGCTGTAGTGTTGCTGATATTGAACCTCACACCGGTTCCTGCGGGGTGGCTGTGCCGGGCTTTAGATGTCATATATGGGGTTATGACGGATGCGTCGTCGGTTGTCTCAGGATTGCCCGGAGCTTATGTGGAGGGTCTGGATTTTTCCGTTTGGTCGTTGCCTGCGTGGTATGCCGTTGTGCTTTCAGGATGGGTGGCATTGAAGACCCGAAGGATTGCTTATATAGCCGCATGTGGCATGTTGGCGTTGTTTGCCACGGGGGTCACCATCCTTCTATGACACATCAATCAGATGGCTCAACCCTTTTTTGAAATATGGCGCGGAGAAGTCTGTGGGGCGCAACACATTGCCGTTTAACACAACCAGGTCGAGGTCTATGGCAACCTCTTCATGGCTCCCATGAATTCGGCCATGTGCGGTTTCATAGTCTTTAAACAGTTCATAAATATGTTTTTCTTCGAGTGGGGTGTTTCCGGTGGCCACTGCATTGAAATATTGGCGTCCGGCAGATGCATCTCCATATGGCGTGGTTGGATAAGGCCCGTAGGATTTGCATGTGGAAAAGAGGCTTGACAGCCACGATAGAGCCTCGTCGACTTTATCGTAACCATCGGGTGCGTTACTCCCTATACATACAGTTATGATGTTAGCCATTACTATTCCACATCTCTTAATGTCAGTGCAATACGTCCCCGTTTCAGGTCAACTTCAAGCACCTTGACTTTTACCTGCTGGTGTAGACGGAGCACCTGCGACGGGTTTGCTATCCGTTTGTCGGAAATCTGCGATATGTGAATCAAACCGCTTTTATGCACACCCAGGTCTACGAAAGCTCCGAAATCGGTGATATTATTGATGATTCCCGGTAGAACCATCCCAGGTTTAAGGTCGGTTATGTCGTTGACCGAGTCATCGAACTCCATCACGGTGGCTTTCTGCCGTGGGTCACGTCCTGGTTTCTCGAGCTCGAGAATTATGTCGCTCAATGTTGATAGTCCGGTGTTTTCGTCAACATACCTGTTGAGGTCGATTTTTTTCAGTATTTCGGGATTGCTGACAATCTCCTGTATTGACAGTCCGAGATCTGAGGCCATCTGCCTCACGAGGGGGTAGCGCTCGGGGTGTACTGCCGTGTGGTCGAGAATGTCGGCACCGGTTGGCACGCGCAGGAATCCTGCGCATTGCTCGAAGGCTTTAGGTCCCATGCGTGGCACTTTCTTCAATGCATCGCGCGATGGGAAATCGCCGTTTTCGGCTCTATAGGCCACGATATTTCCGGCAAGGGTATCGCCGATGCCCGACACGTAGGCCAGCAACTGGCGCGATGCGGTGTTGACATCCACGCCCACAGAGTTTACGCATGACATGACCGTCATGTCGAGCGACGCTTTCAATCGCGACTGGTCAACATCGTGTTGGTATTGACCGACACCTATGGCTTTGGGGTCGATTTTCACGAGTTCCGCCAGCGGATCCATCAACCGCCGGCCTATGGATACGGCTCCACGCACAGTTACGTCGTAGTCGGGGAATTCATCGCGTGCGGTTTTAGATGCGGAATAAACCGATGCTCCGTTTTCGCTGACCACAAACACATCCACAGGGCGCGGGTAGCGCATGTTTTTAAGGAAGCGTTCAGTTTCGCGGCTGGCCGTGCCGTTGCCGAGCGATATGGCGTCGATTTTATATGCCTCCACCAGATATGATATCTTCCGGGCCGCTCCGGTTATGTCGCTTTTTGGGGGAGTGGGGTAGATCACATCGTTGTGGAGCAGGTTGCCGTTGGCGTCGAGACAGACCACCTTGCAGCCGGTGCGGAATCCCGGATCGATGGCGAGTATCCTTTTCGACCCGAGCGGCGGGGCAAGCAGAAGCTGGCGCAGGTTATTTGAGAATGTGTCGATGGCAGTTGTGTCGGCTTTCACTTTGGCTTCTGCCGCCATTTCGTTTTCTATGGCAGGTCGGGTGAGGCGCTTGTAGCCGTCGGCCACAGCATCGCTGACGAAATCAGCCACATCAGCCGGGGCGTGGCGGCGCACGAACAGGGGGATAAGGCGGTTGAGTGTGCGCTCGTCATCGACATCGATGCTGACGCGGAGCATTCCTTCGGCTTCTCCGCGCCTCATGGCCAGGTAGTTGTGGGATGAGCAACGCGTCAACGGAACTGAAAAATCGAAATAGGTCTCGTAGTTTGCCGCGTCGTCAATCTTTGCTTTGACTGCTTTTGAGCTTATGGTGGCGAAGCGGCGGAACTGGTCGCGGACTCTCGCGCGTGCTTCCTCGCTTTCGTTGACCCATTCGGCGATTATGTCGGAAGCTCCATTCAGGGCATCGTCGGCCGATGGCACTTTTTCAGATATGAATGAGGATGCGCGGCCAAGTGCACCGTCGCGCTGGGCCATGATGATTTTGGCAAGCGGCTCAAGCCCGTTTTCGCGGGCAATCTGTGCACGTGTGCGTCGTTTGGGTTTGAACGGCAGGTATATGTCTTCGAGCGCTGCGGCATCGGTGCAATTTTCAATCCTTTCGCGCAGTTCATCGGTCAGTGAGTTCTGCGCATCAATGGTCGAGAGAATATATTCTTTGCGTTTCGCCATCCCGGATAGCTCTTCGGCTCGGGTTGAGATGTTGAAAATCGCAATTTCATCGAGCCCGCCTGTTGCCTCTTTGCGGTAACGGGAGATAAATGGTATGGTGGCACCGTCGGCGAGCAAGCCGAGTGTGGCTGAAATCTGCCGTGGAGATATACCCGTTTCACGGGCAATGACTGCAACGTCGTGGTTGTTACCGTCGGGTTGCCGTTCAGAAGTGGTGGTCATGGTCAGTTTTTGATTGTCCGTTGCAGTTTCAGCAAGGTGATTTCGGGGGTGGCACCTACGCGCATAGGCAGTCCGACTGTGCCACAGCCGATGTTGACATATAGTTTCTTACTATCTGGGGAGTTGCCGCTATCGGTGTAGAGGCCTCCCCATGTGGGGTAGCGCCATGCAGCCGGAGACACTCGTCCCGCCGCCATCTGCATGGCGTGGGTGTGGCCGGAGAGGGTAAGATGGATATTGGCATGGCTGTTGCCGGCGATTGAGTCGACCCAGTGCTGTGGATTGTGCGACAATAGAATCTTTATATTCCCGTCGGAAATATCAGGATAGGCCATAGGCAATGAGCCGTAGATTTTAAATGGCGGGTCACCGATATTCTCAACCCCGATGAGTGCAATTGAGTCGTTTCCATTTCGGAGCCACCTGGTTTCATTGAGCAGCAGGTCGATTCCCATCTTGGCGAATTCATCGCGTAAAAGGTCTGAATCAGCTTTTTTTTCGGCCGGTGAATCCCATTGGCGGTAGTCGCCGTAGTCATGATTGCCCAGTATGGCGTAGACGCCCATGCGGGCGTGTAGGCGTGAAAGCGTTTGGATAAACGGTATGGCTTCGTCGGCCTGGCGGTTCACTATATCGCCGGTGAAGGCTATGCAGTCGGGTTTCAGGGCGTTTATTCTGTCAACGAGGCGGCCGACAAAAGCGGTATCGGTGCCGAAAGTTCCCGTATGTAGGTCTGAGAACTGTGCTATCGTCATGCCGTTGAATTCTTCCGGCAGATCGGGGATTTCAATTACAACCTCGTTAACGTTGATATTGAAGCGGTTTATCAATGCCCCCCACCACATTGCGCAAAAAGCTGTTGATGCCAGGATGATTCCGGCAGTTGTCAGCGGTTTGAAACGGCGTTTGTGCCACAATTTAGGCACATTCGCCAACAGGTCGAAAATAATCCCGATATATTTGGGGATGTAGACTGAAAGATATGCGAATAGAGTCCACATCTTGGCCGCGAGCATCTGTTGCGAACCGCTCCTGGCCGGTAGTGCCATTGCAACGATAAGCACTGCCATGCATATTACCGCTGTTACTGCTTGTAGCCTTTTCCAGAACCCGTTGTGGCAACGGCGTGTCCGGCGGTAGATGTATATATCTGCCGGCAAGTTGACTACCAGCAGAATCAGCAGGATTATAAGCGGTGCTCTCATTAAGTAAGGGGCGTGTGTCAGGATGTTGGCTCTTGGCTGGAGGCCATGAGTTTATTATGCAAAGGATTTGAATACATCACCAGAATCTGCTGGCGCATGAATCCGCGTTCTTCTTCGGTTATATCTGGCAAATCCACTTTATCGAGCTGCCGGTTTATATATTCGTCGAACCGTGTCACATCTTCAGTGGTGTATTCTGAAGAGAATTTTCCGGTGCCGTTCAGTTCATCATATGCTATATAGTTGACCGGATAGATGTGGTAACCGGAATGTATTTCATTGTCAATCAAGGCGCATACACGGCGCACAATCTCAACCTTGTCAGTCATGCCGAGCATTTCGGCCAGTCGGGGGTTGATGCAATGGCCTATGGCGAAATGCACGCTTCCTTTGAACTGTAGAATGCCGGTTTCCATGCTGAACAGGTCGTCGCGTTGCGATTTCTTAAATTCAGGGTCGCGTCTGCGGGCAAGGAATTCACGTGCCTTCAGATAATCGTTAGGGTCGTATTCATATGAGATGGCTGTTGGCGTTATGTTTAGTTCCATCAGGCGCTCAACCAGCGATGCTTTCTCGCCACCAAGCCCAAGCATCTTTATCACGCTCTCCTGGGTTACATCGTTTGAGTCTTTTGCGCGCCCTTCGCGTTGGGCAATCCACACGCTTTCATGTTTCTGTGTTATGCAATAGTGGATATATCCCGATAATTGCTTGGCTGCTTCCAGGGCTTTCGTCAGCCGAAGGTTGCGTTTTACTATGATTCCTTTGTTGAGGCGAACCAGGTCTTCAATCCAGTCATAAATAAGTAGATTGTCGCCCAAGGCAACTTCCTGGGCAGGAAGGCCGCGCCTGATCATTGCCAGCCCGAGAAAGGATGCGTCGAGAACTATGTCGCGGTGGTTGGTGATGAACAGCACATTACGCGACGGATCGAGGTTTTCGAATCCTGAATCGGTCACACCTGATGTTGTTTTGCTCTCGAGCAATTTCAGAATCCCCAGCATTATTTTCTGCTGGAACTCGTTTTTACTCTCGATTTTCTGCAGGTTTTCAGCCAGTTGCTTGAAATCGGCATCGGGCATGACATATCTGATTGCGTTTTCAAAACCGGGTTCTTTGACCAGACGGGTCATAGCGGTTTGAAACGCGCTGTCGTCGTAAGGGGCTATTTCCTTGAATTCTTCCTTCATCTTGATAACTCGCCTTGATTGGAAAATTCCAGACAAATTTATGATTGTGTTGAAACGATGACAAAACCCTCCACTCTGCCGGTTATGTATTGGCCGGCGGAAGCAGGGTTATGTTCTTAGGTAATTTAGGGCAAAGTTAGGCAATAAAACACAATCTGTAAAATTAAATTGGCCGACGTGCCCTATTTTAGGTTAAATTAAGAGTGCGTTTGGAAATGAAACGAAAGCCCGGACTTAACTCCGATATCGGTTGAGTCAAATCCGGGCATAAGCTTATTTAACCGAAATGGGGCGATTTTTTACATCATGCCGCCCATTCCGCCCATTCCGGCGGGAGCTGCCGGAGCCGGGTTTTCTTCTTTCTTGTCGGCAATCACGCACTCTGTGGTTAGGAACATGCCGGCAATTGAAGCCGCATTCTCCAAGGCTACGCGGGTAACTTTGGCGGGGTCGATGACACCTGCTGCCATGAGGTTTTCAAAGGCGTCGATGCGGGCATTGTAGCCGAAATCATTTTTGCCTTCTTTCACTTTCTGCACAACAACCGCGCCTTCAACACCTGCGTTGGCAACAATCTGGCGCAGAGGCTCTTCAACTGCACGGAGCACGATGTGGATACCTGTTGTTTCGTCGTCGTTTGCACCAATCAGACCTTCTGCGTTGCTGATTGCGCGGATGTAGGCCACGCCCCCGCCCGGCACGATACCTTCAGCGATAGCGGCGCGGGTGGCGCTCAATGCATCGTCAACGCGGTCTTTCTTCTCTTTCATTTCAACCTCCGAGGGTGCGCCGATGTGGAGCACTGCCACGCCTCCGGCCAGTTTGGCCAGACGTTCCTGGAGTTTCTCGCGGTCGTAGTCGCTCTTGGTGTTTTCAATCTGGACTTTAATCTGGGCAACACGGGCGGCTATGGCGTCTTTGTTTCCTGCACCGTTAACGATGGTGGTGTTCTCTTTGTTTACGGACACTTTCTCTGCATTACCGAGCATGTCGATTGTAGCGCCGTCGAGTTTCATCCCCTTTTCTTCAGAGATAACCACGCCGCCGGTGAGGATGGCGATGTCTTCGAGCATCTCTTTGCGGCGGTCGCCGAAGCCGGGGGCTTTGACTGCGCATACTTTCAGCGAACCGCGCAGACGGTTGACTACCAATGTGGCGAGGGCTTCCTGGTCAACATCTTCGGCGATGATGAGCAGACCACGGCCACTCTGGGCTGTGGCTTCGAGCACGGGAAGCATATCCTTGAGGTTGGAAATCTTTTTGTCGTAGAGCAAGATGAAGGGGCTATCCATAGTGCACTCCATCTTTTCGGTGTCGGTCACGAAGTAGGGGGAGATGTAGCCACGGTCGAACTGCATACCCTCAACGATGTCAACAGTTGTCTCGGTGCCTTTGGCTTCGTCTACGGTGATTACGCCTTCCTTTTTCACTTTCTTCATTGCCTCGGCGATGAGATGGCCGATGGCTTCGTCGTTGTTGGCAGAGATGCGGGCAACATCTTCGATTTTCTTGAAATCATCGCCAACCTCTTCGGCCTGAGCTTTCACGCCCTCAACGATGGCGGCCACAGCTTTGTCAATGCCACGTTTGATATCCATAGGGTTAGCGCCTGCGGCTACGTTTTTCAATCCGTGGGTGATGATAGCCTGTGCAAGCACGGTGGCTGTGGTTGTGCCGTCGCCGGCGTCGTCGCCTGTTTTCGAGGCAACTTCTTTCACGAGCTGTGCGCCCATGTTCTGGAAGGGGTCTTCGAGTTCGATTTCGCGTGCCACTGTCACACCGTCTTTGGTGATGTGGGGTGCACCGTATTTCTTGTCGATGATTACGTTGCGGCCTTTCGGGCCGAGGGTCACTTTCACTGCGTCGGCCAAAGCGTCAACGCCTTTTTTCAGTTCTTCGCGGGCTTTGATATCGAATTTTATTTCTTTTGCCATGATGTTCAAATTTGAGTCGGGAGTTTTTAGTTTGCTTATTCTCAGTTTGCTTATTCAAAGATGGCGAGAACGTCGCTTTGGCGCATTATGAGATATTTTTCGCCTTCAAGCTCGATTTCAGTGCCGGCATATTTGCCGTAAAGCACGGTGTCGCCTTCTTTCAGAATCATTTTTTCATCTTTTGTGCCTTCACCAGCTGCGAGCACTGAGCCTTTGAGCGGTTTTTCTTTGGCTGAATCCGGGATGATGATACCTGACAGGGTTGTCTCTTCGGCCGGAGCGGGCTTGATGAGCACGCGGTCGGCAAGCGGTTTGAGTTTCATGTGTTGATATGTTTTAAGTTGTTTTTATTTTAATTTTCCTGGAAGACGGATTGCGTTTCCGGTCATAAGAAATAACACAATCCATGCCAATATCGGAAGAATGGCAGTTTCTGCCATTTATAAATGCCAAAAGTGACAAACTGGCATATCGACGCTCTCGGGCGTCAGTCTGTTTTGTCACTCTGTAGAACAAATCCCACCGTGAAAAGTTCTTCCATGTGTGATGGCGTTGCAAGAATTTCGTTAGCACAGCCAGGCCGGGGTGGCTGCTGACCTGGCTATGAAAAACAAGATGACTTCAGTGTCCTCCCGTTATGTACGGGCATAAAAAACGGGGCATATTGAAGTGATGCCCCGTCTCTTATGTATTTGAAAGTGCCCGGATTACTGGAGGGTTCCGGCTTCGGCCTGCTGGATCATGGTTTTGTCGGCAGTAATGTAGATTTCAACGCGACGGTTCTGGGCACGGCCGGCGGCGGTGTCGTTTGAGGCCACATAGTCGGCCATCGGTATGCCTTGGGCGGAAAGACGTGTGGGAGCGATGCCACTGTTGGCAAGGAAGCTCTCAACGGCGGCGGAACGGCCGTTGGCCACTCGTGTGTTGACCTCCATGGAACCGGTGTTGTCGGTGAAACCGTAGATTTGCACGTCGGTGTTGGGATTGTTGCGGAGCGAGTTGGCGAACTGGGCGAGTTCGGTTTTAGCGCTTGCGCTGAGCGATGTTCCGTTGGTGGGGAATAGGATGCCGCCGGGGAATGTAACCTTGATGGCTTGCAGACCGTTCTGGTCTGTAACAGTTTCCACGTCTGCTTCGGCAAGCTGCTGTTTCAACTCGGCAGCCTGTTTATCCATTTTCTTGCCGATTAGTGCACCTGCGCCGGCACCAACAGCAGCGCCGACAGCCGATCCTATAGCAGCGCCTTTTCCGCCGCCGATAAGTGCTCCGATACCTGCGCCGAGTGCGCCACCGCCTCCACCGCCGATGAGTGCGCCCTTTCCGGTGTTGGTCATTGAGCTACAGCCTGTCATGAGCATACATGCGGCTATTGCCGCGCAGCATAAAGTCTTAAATGATTTCATCTCTTATATGGGTTAAGTTAATAGTGTTAATTTCTGTGTTACGGATGCAAAGATAGTATATTTACCCGAAACTTGTTCACATCATATTATACAACTGCAGAAGATATATTGTTGCGATATGTCTGAAAAATTATGTATGGCGGGATTGCAAATCAGGAAAAAATATGTAAATTCGCAACATAATAGCATGGAAAATCTCGGCTCTGAGGCCGACAACGGGTGTGGGGAGTAATAAAATGTGTCATTTATGGCTTATAGAATGTTAAAAAGCAATTCGCGTAAGAAGCTGTTGCTGTGCCATCTCGGGGCATTGCTGGTTGTGACGATGTGGGGGGGCTCTTTTGTGAGCACCAAGGTGCTTATCAACCATCATCTGGGTCCCGTGGAGATTTATATCTATCGTTTTGTAATGGCTTATCTGCTTGTATTGGCTATGTGCCACAAGAAGATTCTTGCCAATAACTGGCGCGACGAGTTTCTGTTTCTTGTTTGCGGGCTTTGTGGCAGCTCCATATATTTCATTGCTGAAAACAACGCGGTTAACTACACGAGGGTTTCCGACGTGTCGATGATAACCACACTTTCGCCTTTGCTGACGACGTTGCTGATCGGGGCGCTGTATAAGAATGAGCGTCCGGGCAGGTGGACGTATATCAGTTCTATTATAGCATTTCTCGGGGTGGGGTGCATCATTTTTAAAGACGGATTCACTTCTATGGCAGATGCATCCGGCCCTGATGCCTTGAGCACGGCTATCGGAGACCTGCTGGCATTGGGCGCGGCTTTTTCGTGGGCGATTTATGCCGTTGTGCTGCGCAAGCTCAATGTGACTTATTCTGCACAGTTTGTCACCCGCAAGACTTTTTTCTATGGCCTGGTGACGGCTCTGCCGTTTTGGGCGATTTCGGCAGAACCGGTTTCTCCGTTATCGCAGCTTATGTCGGCCGAGGTTATCGGCAATCTGCTGTTCCTTGGATTGTTCTGCTCAATGATAGCGTATATAATTTGGTCGGCGGTTATGAATCCGTTAGGAGCCATAACGGCAAACAATTATCTTTATGTGCAGCCTATATGCACCATGATTATCGCCGCAATACTTTTCGACAATGATCCGATAACAGCCATGGGCTGTTTCGGGGCGGCATTGATTATCGGCGGCCTTTGGTTCGGTGATTATATGAACCGGCGTGAGTCTGCGCGTAGCTGACATCGGCTTTTTTAGTGAGGGTGTGTCATAATGGCTCATCTGGGTCGTCGCCCGAGGGCTTCGGGTTCGGTCATTGACCTTAGTCAACTCCCTTCACCCTCACCCTCAGGCTCCTACCATCTGAACCATTCTGACAGCACCCTCTCCATCCGGATGCCAAAAAGGCGTTGGTCGAATTTCGACACAACGCCATCTATCGGTTGATGCCGTGTAGGTTGTTTTTATGGTTCAGGGTTGCCGTATTCCCATTCGTAGTCGGTATCGTCGGGGAGTTCATCCGGGTCGAATCCTTCATCGTCGAGGGTTACAAATTCGTCGTCTTCATCAAGAGCCGGCACGTTCTCGAAGATGAACTCGTCTTCTTCGCGCACTCGATGGTGGCCGTCGAGCGGTCGGTGTGTGATAGGCATTTCTTCGGTGCGGTTGGCATCGTCGGTTATTGCTTTCCAGAGTGCATCTTTCAGCTCGGTGAGGCCTTCACCTGATACGGCTGAGATGAACACGGCCGGAAGGTCTGTCGGGAGATGGGGGCGGATTTCGGCTTTAAGTTCCTCATCGAGCATGTCGCATTTGGATATGGCGAGAACCCGCTGTTTGTCCATCAGCTGGGGATTGAAACGGCGCAGTTCTTCAAGCAGGATTTCATATTGCGCTTTAATGTCGTCGGCATCGGCAGGAACCATAAAGAGCAACACGGCGTTGCGCTCGATATGGCGCAGGAACCTCAGCCCTAACCCTTTCCCTTCGCTTGCGCCTTCGATTATGCCCGGAATGTCGGCCATGACAAACGACCGGTTGCCACGATATTCAACGATTCCCAACTGCGGTTCCATGGTGGTGAACGGGTAATCGGCAATTTTAGGGCGAGCGGCCGACACTGATGACAGCAGTGTTGATTTCCCGGCATTGGGGAATCCCACCAGACCTACGTCGGCAAGGAGTTTCAGTTCAAGGATAATGCTTTTTTCTATGGCCGGTTCGCCGGGCTGGGCGTAGCGGGGGGTGCGGTTTGTGGGTGATTTGAAGTTCCAGTTGCCAAGGCCTCCGCGTCCACCGCGCAGGAGCTTTATCTCCTGGGAATCTTCGGTGACTTCGCAGAGATATTCTCCGGTTTCGGCATCGAAAACCACAGTCCCGCACGGCACTTCGATAATCTGGTCTTCACCGTCGCGTCCGGAGCTGCGCCCGGCCGACCCTGCCTGTCCGTTGCCGGCATATATGTGTCGGCGGTAACGTAAAGGCAATAGGGTCCACATGTTTTTGTTGCCCCGGAGTATGATGTGGCCTCCGCGGCCTCCGTCGCCTCCGTCCGGGCCTCCTTTGGGAACATATTTTGCACGGTGGAAATGGAGCGAACCTGCTCCGCCTTTGCCCGAGCGGCAAAGTATTTTCACATAATCGATGAAGTTTGAGTCAGCCATAGTCTTATTGGTTGTCGGCGTTGTTTTTTATTTTGTTGACCAACTTATGTTGAAATCGTGAGGATTATTTTGAGCTGTTGAGAGAGTGGTGGTGGCGCATGAGTTCGCGTGCATGGCGGAAATCGGCGGGTGATCCGATGTCAATCCATGTGCCGTTGATGGGATAATATGTAACGGTCATCTGCTGGTTCATAGCTGCTTCAATCAATTCGGTGGCATCGGTATGCTCGTCTGGGCTTAATGCCGACAAAACGCGGTTTGAGAAGATGTAGATACCTGCATTGGCCATATGGGAATAGGTGGGTTTTTCCTCCAGTGCTGTGACTTTGGTCCCTTCTGTTGAAAGTATCGCATAGGGAACGGAAACCGTGTAGGGGATTGCGGCGATGGTTATGTCAGCATTCTCTTCAATATGGCGCAGATACATCTCTTCAAGATTAACGGTTGTGAGAAGATCTGAGTTCATCACCAGGGTGTCGCCCTGGAGAGTGCGTGGCACGAGGGCTGCTGATCCTATTGTGCCGAGAGGGGTTGTCTCCTCAACGCATTTTACTCTTAATCCGTGGCGCGGGGTGGCGAAATAATCTTTTATCTGGGAAGCAAGATACCGCACGGTCACCCATACGTCGGTGATACCTGCGCGGGCGAGGCGCTCGATGTTATAGTCTATTATTGGGCGTCCGTCGATTTCAAGAAGCGGCTTTGGGGTGGTAAGAGTGAGCGGACGCAGACGTTCCCCCTGTCCTCCGGCCATCAGAATGGCTGTCAGAGGGAGGAGTGTGTCGGTGCGGTTGAGGTTGATAAGGCGGTTGATTGTTCCGTCAGGCCGCAGTTCCGGCAGCAGGGCTATACCTTTTTTCCGGGCTTGCCGAAGGGTGTTTATCCGTTCTAAAGGCTTTTGGCCTGTGTGGATTGCCATGAAACCGGTGTGGATAACGCGGTCGATGAGGTCGGCCGGGGTGACACCGTTGAGCAGTCCGCGGCGAATGTCGCCGTCGGTGACAGTGCCGAGCATCCGGTTTGATTCATCGGTGACAATCAAGGTCATTACGTCGCCTGAAAGCTCGTTTAGACGTCGCAGGGCTTCAATGATTGTTGCGTATTGATGGATTATATGTCGGTTCATGTCAGTTGCGGATTATTTTGGGTTGTTGTGTTGAATTATCGCCTCTGCAATAGCCCAGTCGACGGGGGTGTCGAGGTCGATTGAACGTGACGCTGGCATCTCATATGGTATGCGTCGGGGAAATGCTCCGAGGGGCATTGACCTTATGGCTTCAGGGGATATTACATAGACGGCTCCGTTGAATTCCCATGCTTTGGGGGCGTCCTGACGTCGGGTCAGCAAACCGTCGCCTTTCGAGATGTATAGGTTGCCTGAAGTCGGGTCTGTCTCGAAGCAGTTGTAGTATGGGTTGGCTGTCGCTTCTTTCACGCTGACCACCATGTCGGGAGATTTTGACTTGAAAAGATTAAGGCAACCTTCAACGTCGGCCGTGGTGCGGAATGGTGAGGTTGGCTGGAGCAGCAACACACAGTCGTAGAAAATTCCGTGGTTTTCGACCCAATCCATCGCGTCGATTATTACTTCGCGAGAGCCTGCTGTGTCTGTTGCCAGTTCCGGGGGGCGTCGGTAGGGTACGGCCACACCACAGGATTCAGCAACGGCTGCGATTTCATTATCGTCGGTCGACACGAGAATGTTGCCCGCTGGCAACGACATTTTGCCGGCAATATCGCTGGCAACATCAAGGGTGTAGGAAATCAACGGCTTACCGGCGAGTTCCTTTATGTTTTTCCGGGGGATTCCTTTGCTGCCTCCCCTGGCCGGAATGACAATCAACGGTTTCATCATAATCAGCGGTCTGTTATTTTATTAAACACCCTATTGGCTTGAAATCGCGTTAAGTGGGAGGTGGTCGATGAATTTTTTAGATTTCAGAGATTCCATGGGGGTGGCGGCAATTGCATCGACTATCAGTTGCAGAGTGTCTGGTTTGCAATATGGATTGGATGCGTTTTTTGCCATTGATATACCTTTGTGAGAGAGTGCCAGGGCAATGGCCAGGGCAATGGCCTCGGCATCAGGGGCGCAATGAATGACAGATTCGGATGCGAGCCTTCCCTGTTGCCTCATACCTATGTCGACGGTGGGGATATGGGCTGACGGAACTTCAACGATTCCGCTTGATGAGTTCCCGACCACGGCTGCCACATAGTGCAGTGCCGACAAGTAGCGTTTGCGTCCAAGCGAAGGGATGGCGATGCATCTGCCTGGGTGCATGTCCACATAACGGTTGACGCTTTCGATTATAACGCTCCCTTCCGGATCGTTGTTTGGATAGGTGAAGATTATGTGTGAGGCAGGGAAACGGTCAAGGGCCGCAAGTAATGCTTTGATGCGGCTTGCTACGGGTTCGGTGTCGAGTGTTGCCGGATGGAGCGTCACCAACAGTGTTTCCGGAGTGATTTCCATGTCGATAGAATGTTCAAGCTCGGTTTTCGACATGGGTGTTTCGTTGGCCATGTTCCAGACCCCGATCGCCCCGGTGTTGATTACCATACTTTCATTCTCACCCATAGAGATTACACGTTGACGGTATGGTTCTGTGGCCGTCAGATGCAGAGATGAAAGTTTTGTTATGGCGTGGCGGATGGAGTCGTCGAATGCCCCTTCGGAAATTTCCCCTCCGGCTATGTGTACGATGGGTATTCGCATGATTGTTGCCGCAGTGGCCACGGTCAACATTTCGTAGCGGTCGCCTAACAGCACGGTTAAGTCGGGCCTGACTGCATCGAAAGCCCTGGCGAATCCGTCGAGGCATCTGGCGGCGGCCAAAGCCGTGTGGAGATGTGAGTCGCTTTCTGCTGCCATTTCAACACGGTGTGCCACCTCGAAGCCGTCGGCCTCGATTTCATTGACGGTCATGCCGTAGCGGGGGTCGAGATGCATGTTGCCGGCGATTATGGTCACCCGGCAGTCGTTGCGCTCTTTTAACGCCTTTGCTATGGGACTGAGCAACCCCCAGTCGGCGCGGGTTGTTGTGGCGATTGCTATTTTCCGTAGGGTTTGCATGGTGCAAAGGTAAGCAAAATAGGGGAAGTTGCGAAGTGAACCGCACCTCAAAAGTCCGTTGCAAAACTTTTGAGGTGCGGTTTACTTCGTGATATTCCTGTTATTCTTCAAAGAATATGGGGATATTGGCGAGGAATGTGTCGGGAGAGGATAGGAGTGGGCGGTTTGCAATCAGGTCGCTCAGGAGGATGTCGCCGATTACATAATTGCTTTCGTCGGAGATGTATTTCTCGCGGATGCGGGTGAATGGCAGTAGCGATGTGATATCTGTGGTTGAATAACGCACATAGACTCGTAGTGTTATATCTGTCGAATACTCCGGCCGGTCGGGATAGGCCATTTTTTTGTATTCATACCGGTAGTCGTGCTGCCTGGCCATAACGTCGCTGAGAATTGATGATGCGGTAGGAAGGCTCCCCGCACCTTTCCCGAACATGAATTGCCGGTCGTAGCACTCGCCGCGTATAACAACGCCGTTGTATTCGTCGTCAACGCTGTAGATATAGCGTGAAGGGCTGACGAATTCAGGCATAACGAACATTGTGAAAGTCAATGGTGACACCTTCACAACCTGGGCAACGAGTTTGATTTTCACACGTTTCTCGCGTGCATACCGTATGTCGGAATCATGGATATTGGTGATGCCATAAGTGAATATGTCTGTAGGGGGGACATAGACGCCGAGAGCGTGGACGGTGATGATTATCAGCTTGAACAGTGAGTCGAACCCTTCGATGTCGAAGGAGGGGTCGCTTTCGGCGAATCCGAGCTGCTGGGCGCGGCGCAATGCATCGTCGTAGGGTTCCCCATGGTCGAACACACGCGACAGGATGTAGTTCGACGAACCGTTGAGTATTCCTTTCACTTCAAGCAGCAGGTCGTTGTCGTAGTATTCCTCAAGGTTGCGGATTACGGGAATCGAGCCGCAGGATGATGCATCGTAGAGCAGTGCGGTGTTGTGTCGCCTCTGTAGAGCTATGAGTTCGGGCAGATGCCTGGCTATCATGGCCTTATTGCCGGAGACCACCGGTATGCCGCGCCGCAGGGCTGATGTGACTATGCGGTAGGATGCTTCGGCGTTGTCGACTACCTCCACAATCAGGTTTATATCGGAGTCAAGGAGGATTTCGTCGGGATTATCAGTGAGTATCGAGCTGTCTATGCTGATGTCACGCGGCTTCGTCAAGTCGCGCACGCATATGCGCTTTATCTCGGCATGGGCGTTTTTGGCACGGGCCATGACGCTCACGATTCCTTGTCCGACTACTCCTAGCCCGAACAACCCGATGTTGATGTTTTGTTGCATAAGATGGTTATTGGGATAACATGAACGGGGTTAGTATTTCGTTGAGTTGCGAGTGTTCCACCAGGAAGCCGTCGTGGCCGAATGGGGAGGATATTTCACGGTATACCGCTCCCGGAATCCTGGCGGCAAGCTGCCGCATTTCCGGCGGAGTGAAGATTATATCCGTGGTCAGACCTATGACTATTGTGGAGGCAGTGATGCGCTGCAGGGCGTTGTCAACTCCTCCACGGCCACGGCCCACATTGTGGGTATCGAATGCATCGAGTATGGCCACGTATGAATAGGCGTTGTAGCGGCGGCAGAGTTTTTCGCCTTGGTATTGTTGGTAGGAACATGCCCGATGGGTCTGTGGCAGCTGGTCTGACGGGTTTTGCTGGGTGATGTTGTAGCCGTCAGGCCCCCGGTAGGTCAGCAGCCCGATTGCTCGTGCGGCTGCCAGACCGGCCATGGCTGCGTCGGGTCGATGTTCGCCATATGTCTTGTCAGCGAGGATTGCCATGCGTTGGGTTTCGTCGATAGCTATAGTCCATGGCGATGCTTTTGCGTCGGTGGCGATTAGAATCAGTTTGTCGAACCTGGAAGGCTCTTCGACAGCCCATTCTGTTGCCTGGAAACCACCCACGCTGCTCCCCACCAGGGCATGGATTCTTCCTATGCCGAGGCTGTCGGCGAGGAGGGCATGGGCATGAGCCATGTCGCGGATGGTGAACCGTGGAAAATCATTGTAGTATGGTTTTCCGGTGTTGGGATTGACGGATAGCGGCCCTGTGGTGCCGTAGTGGGATCCAAGGATGTTTGCGCACACCACAAACCATTTGTTTGGGTCGAGGAAGCATCCCCCCTCAACTGTGTGTGGCCACCAGTCGGCCACGTCGCTGTTGGCGGTGAGGGCATGGCAGACCCACACAACGTTGTCGTGTGAGCTGTTGAGTGTGCCGTATGTGTGGTAGGCGATGGTCAACTCCGGCAGTTCCCCTCCGAGTTCGAGGGGGAACGGGTCGGAGTGTCGGTAATATTGTGTCATGTTTGCCTTTGCAGTGGGGATGTTATTCAACGTGTGTGAATGCCTGTTCAAAGTCGTCGATTATATCGTCGACATCCTCAAGCCCGAGTGATATTCGGAGGAGTGTCGGGGTGACACCGGCGGCTTTGAGATCGGCTTCGCTGAGCTGTTTATGGGTTGTTGAGGCCGGATGGGTCACAACTGTTATCGAGTCGCCGATCATGGTCATGTGGGCGGCGAGTCTGAGAGCCTCGACAAACCTTACGGTGCTTTCGAGTGAGCCTTTCAATTCAACATTAAGCACAGCCGATGCACCGTGGCGGAAATATTTCTTTGCGTTTTCATAGCCGGGATGGTCCGGGAAGCCGACATAGCTGACCCTCTCTACTTTCGGATGGTTTTTGAGATGCTCGGCCAGAAGGCGGGTTGATTCCACTTCGTGGCGCACGCGCAGTGAGAGGGTTTCGAGACCGAGCGCCATAAGGTAGCTGTCGAAGGCCGACGGTGATGCACCAAGGTCGCGCAGTCCGTCAACACGGCATTTCACAATGAAAGCTGCGTTGCCGAATGCTTCGTAGAGGTTTAGTCCGTGGTACCCTTCCGACGGGCCGTCGATTCCAGGGAATTTGCCGCAATCCCAAGGGAAATTACCTCCGTCTACAATCACACCACCCATCGCGGTGCCGTGGCCGTTAATCCATTTTGTGGCCGAATCGACAACGATGTTCGCGCCCCAGTCGAAGGGGTTGCACAGATATCCTCCCGCACCGAAAGTGTTGTCGACAATCAGGGGCACGTTGTTTTCACGGGCTACTTTGGCAATCCCCTCGATGTCGGGAACTATGCATGTCGGGTTACCCATGCTTTCGATAAACATGGCGAGGGTGCGGTTATCGATGAGGGATGCGAAATCTTCGGGTGATTCAGAAGGTGCGATTCTTACTTCGATGCCGAGGCGGCGCAGGGTGTGGCGGAACTGGTTGTATGTGCCACCGTATAGAAACGGTGAGGCCACTATGTTGTCGCCGGCTGAGGCAAGGGCCGTTATGGTAATCAGTATCGCAGACATGCCTGAAGCTACCGCTAATGCTCCTACTGCGCCGTAAAGGGCTGCTATGCGCTCTTCATAGGCAGAAGTTGTTGGGTTCTGGAGGCGGGTGTAGATGTTGCCACCTTCAGACAGTTCAAACAGACGGGCTGCATAATCGCATGTCTTGAACCGGTAGGCTGCAGTGGGGTAGATTGCCATGCCGCGTGAACCTGTCGGTTCGGCAGGATTAAGTCCGGCATGAATCTGGCGTGTGGCAAAACGAAGTTTATTGAAATCCATTTTAGTTATCTATAATAAGTTTGTTTATTTGTCGCAATTAGTCCTTATTTCTCAGATTCGAGAACTTTCAGGTTATAGACAGACGGCTTTCGCAGTGTTGCGGAAGCCGTCTGTCTATAAGGTCAATATGATATATGACAATTTCACACCCGGCTTCCTCGGTTGCACATGCACATCATCTCCATCATCATGCCTTGTGGCTTGATGTTAATTGGCAAGTTATATGCAGGATAGAGATTAGCCATAGGTGTTTGGCGTTTTGTTATTAATTTCTTGCAAAGTTAATCGTTTTCTTCAAATCTGCAAAATTAAAAATAGGAAAGCGCAGGAGTCAAGAGCGCGTCCAGCGGAATCTGTGGTGGAAAAAGATATGGAGAACGCGTACGGTGAGATAAGACAGCATGGCACATAAGGCAAGAGGCAAAAGCAGCACACTTCCTCCGGAAGCCATCTCGGCTGTTAGGAAAACTGCCATCAGAGGGGCCTGGATTGCACCGGCCATCACTGCTGCCATGCCTAAGAATACGAAAATGCCGATAGGTAGGCCTGACATGCAGACGGTGTTGAACGTGGCGGCAAACAGGAATCCTGCAACCGCTCCGGCGAACAGCGTGGGTGCGAAATCTCCGGCTACCCCGCCTCCGCTATTGGTTGAGGATGTTGCAAAAGCTTTAACTGCCAATATGCCTGCCGCCATAAGAATCGGTGTCATGGTTTGGGCGCCGTCGGATGCAAACAGGCTGAAATTGGTGAAATCGCCACCATCGCCGGAGAGGAGTTTGTCGATGAACCCGTAGCCTTCGCCATATAGCGGAGGGAAGAGGAAGACCGCCACTGCAATTATGCTGCCTGCGATGATGTTTTTTGCCCATGGATTTCCCATTGTTGAATACCAATGGGTCATAAACCTCATGATGTGGGAATAATAGGCTGAATACAAGCCGCAGAACAGGCCGAGAACAACCACATAAGGCATCCATCCCCACTGCATCGGTGCAATTGATTCAAACCGTATGTCGGGTGTGCATCCCGACCAGACATATGCTGTGAGAGCCGCTGTGACTGAGGAGGTGAACACTGCGATTACAGCGACAGCCGACAGGCCCATGCAAAGCACTTCGATGGAAAATAGGGCTCCACCTACCGGAGCTTTAAATATGCCTGCGATTCCGGCTGATGCTCCGCAGGCAATCATCACTTTCGTCAAGGCCGGGGTTATGCCGAACAGCCGCCCTATATTGCTGCCGATTGCCGCTCCGGCATATGCAATCGGGCCTTCTGACCCGGCTGACCCTCCGAACCCCAATGTTATTGAGCTGGCGAGAATCGGTGAATATGTCAGGTCTGTGGGTAGATGGTATCTATGATGTGCCAGGCTTTTGCTTAGGCGGTCGACTCCGTGGAAGATTTCCCGCTGTAATATATATCGTTGGAAAATGCCTGTGAGAAGTATTCCCAAAATGGGTGAAATCAAAAGGGTATAGTTGGCATTGTCGGGATTCAGCCCGTCGGTCATCGGCCCCGATACCCATGCAACCAGGCATTTGAGCAGATGCGCACCACTGCCGGTTATCAATCCTGTAATGACCGCGAGTATGATAATCAGCACCTTCGACGGCAGATGTTGGCGACATGAAGCGGTGAAACCGTTCCATGCCGCATATTTCATATGTATGTCTTTTCTCATGTGGCAATCATCCCTGTTCTCTCTCAATTATATAACTTTATGGGTAATAATAAGGTTTTGGCCGGCGGGGATAAAAAACATGATTATGAAGTTTGACGCCACGCAAGAATTGACTACCTTTGCGTTACTTGAAATCTATTGCCGAGTCAACGAAAACAACTAAAAACAGTTCAATGAACAAAATATTAGAGAAGAAGTATTTCTCGGAAAAGGTGGTGCAGCTGATAGTGGAGGCTCCTCTGATTGCACGCTCCCGCAAACCGGGTCACTTCGTTATAGTTATCTGCGATGAAAAAGGGGAACGCATTCCGCTGACTATAGCTGATGCGGATGAGGCCCGCGGCACCATCACACTGATTGTGCAGGCAGTGGGGGAGTCGACCCGTGCTATCTGTGCCAGAGAAGCCGGAGAATATCTCCGCGATGTGGTAGGGCCGTTGGGGCGTGCGACCGATATCGCCAATTACGGCACAGTGGTGTGTTGTGGCGGTGGTGTGGGGGTGGCTCCTCTTCTTCCGATTCTGAAAGCCATGAAGGCTGCCGGAAACAGGGTTATATCCATTCTTGCGGCTCGCACTAAGGATTTGATTATCCTCGAAGACCAGGTGCGCGAGCATTCCGATGAAGTTGTTATAATGACTGACGACGGTTCATATGGTCAGAAAGGATTGGTGACAGACGGATTGGAAGCGGTTATTATCCGCGAGAAGGTAGACCTGGTCTGCACCATAGGCCCGGCTATAATGATGAAGTTCGTGGCATTGCTGACAAAAAAATATGAGGTTCCGACAATCTGCTCGCTTAATACCATAATGGTTGACGGCACGGGGATGTGCGGGGCTTGTCGTGTAACTGTAGATGGCAAGATGCGATTCGTTTGTGTCGACGGCCCTGAATTCGATGCCCATAAGGTCGATTTCGACGAGATGCTTATGCGGCTACGTCCGCTTCCGCCTAATTCCTGATGTGGATAGGCGATTTTATGGGGCATAAATCAAGGGATTGCCTGGAAAACAACAGAGAATCTCGTTGAAAAAGGTTGGCAATCCATGAGTTTAATTCAGAAGTCAAGATGACTTCACAATCCGCAAAATATAACCATGACTACAATATCACCTCGTGATGCTGCATGGCGTGAGGAGCTCCGCAAGGCCCATAGCCCTAAGGAGCGCACTGCTATTCCGCGCGCGAAAATGACAGAACTATCCCCGGCTTACCGTGTGACCTGCAATGAAGAGGTCAACCAAGGGCTCTCCCGGGAACAGGCCGTTGTTGAGGCAACACGCTGCCTCGACTGTCCCGATCCGCAATGTGTTACGGGATGTCCTGTGGGAATCAATATCCCCGGATTCATCAAGAATATAGAGCGGGGCAACTTTTCAGAGGCCGCCATTGTGCTAAAAGAGACCTCTGCGCTTCCTGCAGTGTGCGGGCGTGTGTGCCCGCAGGAGCGGCAGTGTGAATCTAAATGTATCTACAACAAAATGCACCGCGAACCGGTTGCGATAGGCTATCTTGAGCGTTTTGCAGCCGACACGGAGCGTTTGTCGGGTGATGCGGCTTTGCCTCCCCGTATGGCTGAAAACGGCATTAAAGTAGCTGTTGTAGGCTCCGGCCCTGCTTCGCTGTCGTTTGCCGGAGATATGGCCAAACGTGGTTTCGAGGTGCATGTGTTCGAGGCGCTGCATGAAATCGGCGGGGTGCTGAAATATGGCATACCTGAATTCCGTCTGCCCAATGAAGTTGTGGATGTTGAAATCCGCGCCCTTGAGAAGATGGGCGTCAAGTTCCTGACAGACTGTGTGGTGGGTAAAACTCTTTCCTACGATGACCTGCTTGAGCAAGGCTTTAAAGGCGTTTTTGTGGCTTCAGGAGCGGGGTTGCCAAGGTTTATGGGTATTCCCGGAGAGAACTGCATAGGGGTGATGTCGTCGAATGAGTATCTTACCCGAGTGAATCTTATGGGGGCCGGGCGTGAAGGATGGGCAACTCCGGTCATAAAGGGCAAGCATGTGGCTGTTGTCGGTGGTGGCAATACCGCGATGGATTCATGCCGCACGGCGCGCCGCATGGGTGCTGAAAAGGTATATATCGTTTACCGTCGCAGCGAGGCCGAGATGCCGGCACGTGTTGAAGAGGTTCGACATGCCAAAGAGGAAGGGGTGACTTTCCTGACCCTGCATAATCCGGTTGAATATCTTGCCGATGAGAATGGCCGCGTAAGGGCTATGCGTCTTCAGCGCATGGAGCTTGGCGAACCCGATGCTTCAGGTCGCCGCTCACCGGTGCCAGTTGAAGGCGATGTGGTTGAAATGCCTGTTGACGAAGTTATCGTGAGTGTCGGGGTGTCGCCCAATCCACTGATACCTAACAGCATTTCCGGTCTTGAAGTTACGCGCCGCGGCACCTTGGTTGTCAATGACGACACTTTGTGCACATCGCTCCCGATGTTGTATGCCGGGGGTGATATTGTTCGCGGAGGAGCCACGGTGATACTCGCCATGGGCGACGGTCGCAGGGCAGCATCGGCGATGGCAGAAGCGCTTCTTGCTCAGAATAATTAAGAGACCGTTTGAATTTTATTGAATCGGATTTAAGCAGTTTATAAGGATTTCAAAATATTTCAGAATATGGCAGAATTAAGCATTGGAGAAGTCTACCGTGCACAGATGGTTCTAAAAGACGTTGCACGTCATCCGAAAATAATCGGGCCTACCGACTTCAGCGACAATTGCCGCATTTATCTCAAACCTGAAAACCTACAGCACACAGGTTCGTTCAAACTCAGAGGGGCGTATTATAAGATTTCGCAGCTCAGTCCGGAGGAGAAGAGCCGTGGTGTCATTGCATGTTCGGCCGGCAACCATGCCCAGGGGGTTGCTCTTGGAGCGACCCATAACGGCATAAAATCGCTGATATGCCTTCCGGCAGGTGCCCCCATTTCAAAGATAGAGGCTACGAAACGCCTTGGCGCTGAAGTCTGTCTGGTGCCGGGTGTTTACGACGATGCCTACCGCAAGGCTTTGGAGTTGCGCGATGAGCATGGCTACACGTTTGTGCATCCTTTCGATGATCCGCTGGTGATTGCCGGTCAAGGCACGATAGGGCTCGAGATTCTCGAGGAGATGCCAGATGTAGAGGCTATCGTCGTGCCTGTAGGCGGCGGCGGCCTGGTGTCGGGAGTGGCATTTGCTGTTAAGACATTGCGCCCTGATATTAAAGTTTATGGTGTGCAGGCCGCCGGCGCTCCTTCAATGGAGCATTCGTTGCGCGACGGAAAGATAGAACGCCTCGAAAAGGTTGCGACGATTGCCGACGGCATCGCTGTTAAAGAACCGGGGGTTAATACCTTCGACCTTTGCCAGAAATATGTCGATGAGATTGTGACGGTCAACGACGACGAGATTGCTGCTGCTATCCTGGCTTTGATTGAGAAACAGAAACTTGTGGCAGAGGGGGCAGGTGCAGCCGCTGTCGCCGCTGCGATGTATGGCAAGCTGCCATTGAAAGGAATGAAGGTTGTCTGTCTGGTTTCCGGTGGCAATATCGACGTTAACATGCTCAACCGCATCATCAACCGTGGGCTGGCCAAAAAAGGTCGCCTATGTCAGCTTGAATTGGAACTCCAGGATAAGCCGGGCACTTTGTCGGCCGTGTTGAAGATTGTGGCTGACGCGGGGGGGAATATCCTTGCGGTTAACCATGAACGAGTGGGCGCACCCACAGAAATCAATTCCTGTCTGCTGCATCTGGAGCTTGAAACTCTTAATGATGCTCATATACAGAGCATCCGCACGGCTCTTGCTGATGCCGGTTTTAAATTGCTGTCATAGATTGTGTTAATTTAAGAGATTGTCTGAAATTTTTTCCAAAAGATTTTTTAGACAATCTTTAAAACGCACTTCCTTAGAAACAGGCGCTGTGTCGAAATTCGACCAACGCCTTTTTTACATCCGGATGGAGAGGGTGCTGTCAGAATGGTTCAGATGGTAGGAGCCTGAGGGTGAGGGTGAAGGGAGTTGACTAAGGTCAATGACCGAACCCGAAGCCCTCGGGCGACGACCCAGATGAGCCATTATGACACAGCCTCCTTTTATTTAGGGGCTTTGCAAAACCCGACTGGTCTGCTTCCTGGTCAGTCAACGCGGCGGAGCGTGTGGCCCATGCGGTGTTTCTTTGTCGACATGTAGAAGCGGTCATATTCGTTAGGCTCGATTTCGATAGGCACGTTTTCAACCACTTCGAGACCATAGCCTTCAAGCCCGATTCTTTTCACCGGATTGTTGGTCATGAGCCTCATTTTCCTGATGCCGAGTGAGTGGAGAATCTGTGCTCCCACGCCATAATCGCGCTCGTCGGCTTTGTGGCCGAGATGGAGGTTGGCCTCAACAGTGTCCATCCCCTCTTCCTGGAGTTTGTAGGCTTTGATTTTATCCATCAGGCCGATTCCTCGCCCTTCCTGTGAAAGATAGACAACGGCTCCGCGCCCCTCTTTCTCAATCATGCGCAGGGCCTGGTGGAGCTGTTCGCCGCAGTCGCATCGCATAGATCCGAATATGTCGCCTGTGGCGCATGATGAGTGCACCCTCACCATCACCGGTTCATCGGTGTGGAGGTCTCCCTTGAAAATGGCCACATGTTCCAGTCCGTTGCTTTTCTGGCGGAACGGGATGAGGCGGAAATGTCCGTAGGCTGTGGGCAGGTCGACTTCGACTCCTTCCTCTACAAGCGATTCCTGTTTGAGCCTGTAGGCAATCAGGTCGGCTATGGAGATAAGTTTAAGTCCCCACTGGTCAGCGCGCTCCCGCAGTTCGGGCAATCGGGCCATCGTGCCGTCGTCGCTCATTATTTCCATGAGTGCTGCAGCAGGTTGCAGACCGGCCAGGCGCGCCAGGTCAACGGCAGCTTCGGTGTGTCCGCTCCGGCGCAGAACCCCTTGGTCTTGCGCATACAGTGGGTTTATATGACCCGGACGGCCGAATGTGGCTGGAACCGATGCCGGGTCGGCCAAAGCCCTGATTGTGGCGCAACGGTCGTGGATTGATACCCCCGTGGAGCATCCTTCGAGTTTGTCGACGGTTACGGTGAAGGGGGTGCCGAGCACCGAGGTGTTGTCGGTCACCTGCGGCATCAGGTCGAGCTCCTTGCAGCGGGAGATGGTGAGCGGTGCGCAGAGCACCCCGCGTGCGTTTTTGAGCATGAAGTTGACCTGCTCGGGGGTTATCTTTTCAGCGGCAACAATCAGGTCGCCTTCGTTTTCGCGGTCTTCGTCATCGACCACAATAACCATTTTCCCTTCGCGGAAATCGACGAGGGCGCTTTCTATTGAGTCGAGCCTGACGGTTGCGGTGTCGGGAGTGGCTGCTGTTTGGGCGGTTTGTGTCATTGTTGTCAGAATTTATGGTTGTGAATCTCAGGTGGCTTCATGGGCATCGGCTTCCGTTGCCCGCACCATCTCATTTTCAAACAAATTAATCAGTGAGTATGTTGCCGACAGGGTGTCGCTGACGTTGCGCACTGTCAGCTGGAATGGGAACGTGTTTACCAATCGGATTACGTTTTTCTGGCGAGTGTTCGACAGGTAGTCAACCGCATCGTTTAGCGCTCCTTGTGCGTTGTCGCGGAGCGGGAAGCGGCGGAAGAGATAATAGATTTTCTTGGGCAGCTTCATCGAGGAATACTCCTTCGACAGTTCTGTGGCTGACGATTGCAGCACCCGCAGCAATTCCAACGCCTCTTGCGGCACAACTTCCTGCATTGTGAATTCCTTGACTTCCAGCTCCCGTTTCATTTTGCCGGTTATGCGGCGGAAGAAGTTCTTATAAGCGTCGATGTCGAACACTGCCGAATCTTTCATTGCCTTATAGGTGAAGAAAACTCCTAACGGGGTCAGCACAGCAGCCGATAGCCACATGCCTTGCCACACGGCCAGTTTTCCGTCGCGTGCCATCTTGTAGCCGGTGTTGTCGATTATGTAGTAGACTATGAAGAGGAACACGGAAATAACCAGCGGTGTTCCAAGTCCACCTTTGCGGATAATCGCTCCCAGGGGCGCTCCGATGAAGAAGAATATCAGACAGGCAAACGACAGGGTGAATTTCTTCTGCATCTCGATGCCGTGGCGGCGGATGGTCTTGCGGTAATCCTCCATCTGGTAGCTCTTGAACTCATAATCCTGCTTCACCCGCTGGGCTTTCAGCAGAGCCTGGGCAAGATATGAGGGTGTCATGCCGGGACGCTCCTTGTAAAAGATTGAATCGACAGGCATAGGTTCTTTCATGGCAACGGGTTGTTGCGGCTCCTGAACGCGCTGATTGTCGACAACGCGGTCGCGATAGTAGGGGATACGCAGATAGGGGCTTTCTTTAAGTTCTTTGGCATAAATGGCTCCGATTGAGTCAACCTTTTCAGAGACTGAATCGATTGTGGCCTGAAGCTCGGCGATGTTTTTGCCGACATACTGGTTGCGCATTCCGGATTCATCCATGCGGTTGAAGTTGGCATCGAATGCCAGCAGGATTTCTTTCAGCTTGAACGATTCGCGGCGGTATGGTTGGTTTTGCGACTGCCCTCCGGCGCTGTTCTCGCGCAGGTTCTCGAACTGTTCACCCGAATGGAGCTGTAGGAAGAGGTGCTCCTTGTCGTCGGCCAGTTTCAGATGGCCTGAGTCGGCCAGGATGATGCGTGCGTTTTCAAATCCGCGCGACACGTCGTAAATCATCATGTCGTAGAGAGCGCCGCTTTCGCGGTCTTTCTCTTCGACATAGAAGTTGTAGCCGGGAATCTGGTCGTAGAACACCCCTTCGGGAATTTCCAGCTCGGGCGATTTTTGGCGCACGGAGTAGAGCAGCGTCCACATCTTAGTCTGCGCCACCGGCAGCACATAGTTCTGGAAAAAAAACGCACCTATGGCCACGAGTATGATAAACACTATCAACGGGCGCATCGACTTAATCAGTGATATGCCCGAAGCCTTCATGGCGGTCAGTTCGAACCGCTCCCCGAGGTTTCCGAATGTCATCAGCGACGCCAGCAGTATGGCCAGCGGCAATGCCATCGGCACCATCGTCAGGGCCGCATAGAAAAAAAGCTCCCCTATAACGTGGATTTCAAGCCCCTTGCCAACAAGGTCGTCGATATACTTCCATAGAAACTGCATCAACACTATGAAGAGGCATATGAAGAAGGTCATAAGGAATAGCGGCAGGAAGCTCTGCAGCATAAACCGGTAAAGACGTTTCACTATCATATGGGCTTTCTCTTTTTCGTGTTGGATGTTTCTGCAAAGTTACGCATTTTTTTGCAAGAAGAAGCAAGAAGCTGGAAGTGAGAAGTCAGAAATAAGAAGTCAGAAGCCGCAGCAGGGCGGAGGTCGGCTGTTGTGCCGTCTGACCTGTCGGACTTGGTTGACAGGTCGCCTCATTTTCTGCTTGCGACTTCTGACTTGCGACTTCTGACTTCTATAAACTAATACACCAGCTCGAAATCGTCAATCCACATGGTTGAGTTGCCGCCTACGAAATAGTCGCCGGCTTTGGATGCGGAGCATACAATCAGGATGTTGGCGGCCTTGCGGTCGTAGTGGCGATATTCCAACGGGATTTCGAATGGAATCAGGCCGTCTCCGGCAGTAGCTGATTCAAATACCTTTTCTCCGTATGCGATGACGTGAGTGTTGGTGGCCTGGTCGAACAGATGTCGGTTGGCTTTCTTGGTCTGCACCACAAACGGCCATTCTTCGTTGTTATAGGTCTCTCTGGCTTCGCTGTCGAGAATGGCAATGTAGATGATGCCTTTGTCGGTGTCGCCTTCCTGCACCGACGGGTAGTCGGAGCTGGTGTATTCAACCGTACCGGGCTGATAGCGCACATAACCTCTCAGGGCTTTCGGGCGCGATGTGAACGGACGGCCGAAGCCGAGAATACCATCAGTGCCGTCGGTTTTGATGTATTTCCCCACAAAGATGTTGCCTGCGGCGAATTTGCCGAGTCCCAAGACCGAAGCTTTCTGGCTGGCGAGTTTGGCGGAGTAGTTGCCTGAATGCTTTATGCTCGAATCGGGAGTGGTAAGGTCGACGCCCGCCATTTTCGAGCCATGATTGCCAGAATCCCAGAACATCTCGCCGCCGTCGGCATAAACGAGCTGCGGTTTGGTTGATGAACTCCAATTTTCAAACCCTGCATTTTCAAGCTGTCGGCCGGCCTCGGTTGTCGTTGTGGAGGTTGCTGATGTGAAACCGTCGCATATTGCCTGGTATTCATAGGTGGTGCCGGGTTTCAGGCCGTTGATTACAACTGAATAGGTGGAGCCTACTTCAAGCGCCCGTGGAGCCATACGGCTACGTGCCTGTTGCGATTCGTTGTAAAGAATAGTCTCCCATTGCTGGGTGCCCTGCTCGCGGTAGTTGAACCCGACGTTTGCTGCATCTGTTTTCAGCACAGTTCCGGTGAGGGTTATGGATGTTGCCCATGTGGTCGGGGCATCGGCCGGGGTTTCAACCGGAAGCACCGGGGCGTCAGTAAGCACCAGATTGATTACAGTTGTGGTTGTGAGGCCGTTGCTATCAGTGGCGGTAATGGTTATAGCGTGCTCACCTTCAGGAATCACGTTGAGGAACGCATCGCCGAACACGAGTTTCATCTCTTCAAAATCGGGGTTCAGCTCTTCTCCCTTATGTTGAATATGGATTTTAGTGAACCCTTTAGTTTCGAGCGTTGCCTCAAATGACGGATCCATGCCGAGAAGCTCAATCATCGGTTTGATGCCGAGGGCTTCGTTAAACGAAGAGCAGTCGATTTGCACTGTCTTTAACGGAGAGGTGCTCTGAATCCAAAGTTTCTTTTCAGTGAGTTTGCCCGGCTCGCCGGTAACAGGCTTGTCGCTTTCAAAATTCAGCGCGGTGATTACCGGTGCGGCCACAATCTCAACGCGGTCTTCAATGAGAATCTCGGTCTCATCAACTTCTATACTTATCTGACCGGCTCCGATTTCGGGGTTTTCACCGGTTGTAGGGTTGTATTTGACGTTTATCACATATTTCGTGGCCGGTTTGGCGTTGGCGATAGTGCCCGAAAACGACACGTCCCCACCATCGGCCGTTTTACCCGCCAGGGTGTATGCCAGGTCTTTGTCGAAAGAAGGCATCATGAAGTAGCCGGTTTTCTGCCCGCTGTTGCGGTCGCCATAGGTTAGCGAACCGGCCTGGTGGCTCACAGTGACGGTGTAGTCGCTCAGGGCATTGTCGATGGCATCGTCATAGCGTATCTCCACCACAACGTTGGCAATCATACACTCTATGTCGACCTGCATTGTCTGGCCGTTGGTGATTGAGAATGATTCCCGCCCTTTGAAATATTTTTTGTCGAAAGCGGCCGGCACGGAGTCTCCGGCCCATGCCTCGGCGATGTAGTTGTCGCATGTCAGCCAGATACCGTTGGCCGGGATTTCGCTGATGCCGTTATATTTCCTGACAACCCCTTTCGAGTTTGAAATCCATATCAGGGTATTGGCAGCCAGGGCATCGTCGGTTACTGCGGCTCGCGACGTGGCTTTGACATCGTTGTTGAGCGTGGCGCCAAGGAGTATGCGCCCCTCACCCGCGCCGGTGTCGTAGGTTATGTCATCGGTGCAGCCGCTGAAAGAGAGCGATGCCAAGGTGGCTGCGCAGATGAAAAATATGTTTTTCGTTTTCATTTCAGTTTACTGCTGTTTAAGATTTCAGTTTGAGTGTTACTTCCTCAACTTTGCCGTCTGCATCGGTAACAGTGAGGATGAAGTTGTGGTTGCCTTCGCCCAGCATCACAAGCAGCGGCATGAAGTTGGTGATGTTGAATTCCACCTCTGTTTTAGCAACAACGTTTTCTTTTATTGGAAACTTCAGGTTAGTAAGGGCTTCGGTGAGATCGATGTCATATGTGTGTGTGTCATCGTTGTAGCCCATGGCTGTGTCGAGATAGAATTTGGCTGCCAGACCCACGCCGCTGAGTTCGTCGGCAGAAAGTGTGCTTGAGTCGATAGTCACATGGAGTGCCTTGATTCCTTTCTCGGCAGTGATGTTGATTATGGCAGGTTTAGTTTCAGGCCCGTATTCATCACAGTTGTAAGTGCGGTTGAAGTCGGGGAACGATTCGCCGCCGGAGATTTCAACCTTTCCTTCAGATGGGGTGGGGGGAGTGGGTTCGTCGCCTCCGCCTACCTCCTGGCCGGGGCGGTCGTCGGCGTTGCCGGGAGTTTCCTCAACCTCAAGATTGGCGGTCATATCCTCTTGTTTCACGCTGAAGTCAACGTTGACCCCTTCGCCGTCTACTTTGATATTGCCGGTTTCATCGGCAGGGCGGTTGGGGTTGGTTTTTAGCGACATGGTGATGTGGCGGTGCTGTCCGGCGGTAACGTTGGTCAGCACGGCTGTGGTGTTTTCAAGGCTTCCTGACACCGTTCCGGTGAAAACTACCGACATGGTGGAAAGCCCTTCCGTAGCCTCGAAGTAGCCTGAGCGGTTTTCTTCAGGGGTGAAGGTCAATGTGTTGCCGGGAGTGGATGTAACTGTGATTTTGAAGTCGGCGCCATTGTTGCCTGAGGCCGCAAGGAGCTTTTTGTCGAAATCTACCGACACTCGTATGTTGGCCAGCTTGCAGACAACGGTCTCCACGCTTGTGAGCTGCCCTTTGGTAATCGAGAAAGATTGCGACCCTAAGAAATAGGGGGCGTTCCAGGCGGCAGGCTCAACATCGTGGGAGCGGACGGTCACTGTGTAGTCGCCTACCGGGAAGGTCGGGAGCGACGGCATGGCGTTGAGCTTCCATGAAGCCGCGGGTGTGCCGTCGGTTTTGGCAACGTCGACGATGAAGTTCGAGAGGTCTATCGTTGAGCGTGACTGTGCTTTGGCGGGGGCTTTCTGCGCGCCTCTGATTTCTTCAACAAACAGCTCTTCGTTGGTGACGGTGGGCAGGATGGAGGCTGTGTTCAGGCGTCCTTCCCCTTTGCCTTCCCCCTCGGCGTCGGCCGTCCAGTTGTCGCTGCACGAAACCGTAATGGCCGCCAGTGCCGCGTATGCTATATATGATAATATGTTGGTCTTCATAATCGTCTGTTTCTTTTCTTCTTTAGGTGATATAAAGTTTAGTAGGTCAAAGAAATATCGTCAATCAGCAGCTGGCTGCCCATGAATTTACCATCTGAAAGATTGCCAAAACGGGGTACGTCGAAATTGCTTGTGTTTCTTGCAAGGCATGCCGGGTTGGCACTCGACACGAATTTGACATAGATTTTTGCCGCTTTCGGGGAATAGTCACTGTATTGTAACGGTATGACGGTGCGGGTGTAGCTTGTTGCTGAAAGTTGGGCAGACCCCTGGGCGATGATATTGTCTGAGGCATCTTTAACCCATACTTCTACTGAGCCGTAGTCTGCACTGTTTTTTGGGATATATTTATGGAAGAAAGTCAGGTTTGTGGGGCGGGACTCGAAAGCAATCCCTTCGGTAAGTTCTTCATCACGCACGCTTTGAGCGCTGCCGAGATGGAGCAGCCCAACATCTATATACTTGGGGTTTGTTTCTGATATAGAGCCTACTGCGGCATTTCCTGAACCCCATCCAATAGTCCTTAACAGAGCCGCTTTTGAACCGGAGTGTTTATCGGTAGAATCTATCGTTCCTGATATTTTCTGATATGCGCGGTTGTTGCCTTGGCTTGTGGTCATTGGGTTGGATGTTCCCCATTGCGTCTCGGTTGATGTGCCGGGATACATGCGTGTCCAGTTGCTTTCGCTGGCGCTTGTGAACCATTCTTCCATTCCGGAATTGGGCAGCTGAGTTGCGGCTTCAGTAGTGAATCTGATAGGCGCGGATTCCCCTTCATGCGCCTGAACTTTCACATAATATGTGGTTGCCGGTGTGAGGTTGGTAAGTGTTATGTCACTACCGATGGCGTTTGTGGAAGTGTGTTCGTTATAGTCGGTGCCGTTTGTCGAAAGCAGAACCTTTGATTCGTGGGGATGAGTTGTGGGGTCTTCTCCACACCTTACACTTAATGTGGCTTTAGTGGCGAACACGTTAAGGTCTGACAAGGTGGTTGCAACACCTTTGCGCACAATCACATATTCGTCGGAATACATGTTGTCGTTAGAGTTTGCCCGGATTCTGACGTTGAGCTCGTTTTCAGGCACTGTAACCGAAACATGATAGCGTTTCGGGTCTGAGGAGTCTTGTTCGACTGTCGGGTTGGCTATCGCTCTGAACATGCCTTGCTCGTTTTTGCGTTCAAACATAATGTTTTCTACGCTGCCGCTATATATCAGGTCAAAATCCAGCGTCGTCTCATCGACCATGAGCGGCTGGATATTTTCCAGCCTCAGGTCCATTTTGGTGATGTTATATGTGAGGGTGAGCGGAGCGCTGACTTTCGAGTTGCGGTCTTTTGCAACAAGAGTGAATGAGACGGTGTTGTCGCCGCCGTCGATATATTTCAGCTGGCGGGGTATGCGGTTGAACCCTAAGAATGCCATCTGACTTTTAATGCCGTCGAAGCCTACCATCCCCATGCCGAAGTTCCGTAGCTGCAGCAGCACGTTTTCATCGGCTTCGGCGAGGTCTACGGTTTCGGGCCATCCGCGTGCAACCAATGAGGGGGAGCAGGTCAGGGTGGCTGTCTGCACATAGCCTGCGGCCAGAACAGACATGCGCACGAGGTCTGAGAGTTGCACTCCTTCGATAACATCGATAGGTTCGCCGGGGGTGAAGCCGATGGGGGAGATTGCCGGGGCGTCGGCGGAGAGAACCTGGTCGCTGATGTCGAGATCGACTGTCTCCTCAACCACGTCGGAGTTGAAGGTGACATTGAGCGCTCCGCCACCGACGTTGCCGTCGTTGACTGTGACGTCAATAACGTAATGATGTGCGGCCTCGGCCTGGAAATCGATGGCGTTGAGTTTGCCTGTCACACCGTTGGGCTTGGTAACGTCGATGTTGAGCGAAATGCGGCCGGGCACCACATAGAGCGTGCGCATCTCCTCGGGAGAATAGACGTAGCTCGACGTTCCGGCTGTTACTTCACCGGAATATTCAGTGAAATACTGGTTCATCGCCTCGGAGTAGCGCACCGTCACCATGGCGTTGCAGAGCTTTGCGGTGATGTTGACCGGGGTGGTTTTGTTTTCGAGAACAGTCAGCGGGGTTGAACCGAAATAGTAAGGTTTGTTGAACCCTCCGAATTTCGGGTCGCCATATGAAACCTCGAAAGTGTAGGCTCCGACGGGGAAGTTCTCGGCAGTGTTGAATTCAGTCAAGGATGCCCAACTGCGCTCCAGAGAGCCGTCGTTGGCAGAAAGTTTCAATGTCAGATCGTTGGCGCTGATTTCCAGTGCCTGACCGGAGGCTCTTGATGCAGCCTTGGCCGGTGCCGAGGGTGCGGCAACCGAAGGGTCGACGCCTACGGTTGGCAAGATGCGGCCTTCGCAATCACTTGTGGGGTTGAAAGTGTCGCTACATGCCGGTAAAATCACCAGTCCCGTAGCAGTGATTGCCCCAAATAGCAATCTTTTCATCATCTTATTGGTTTAATTACTAATATTCTTACTGTTGAAAATTTGAAAACCTGTTGTTGCGCGATGCCCTCTAAGTTTATGAATGCAAAAATAAGGCATCGATGTAATACACCACATGGAAAATATCAAAAATTACCGCAAATCTACGAAAAAAGTCTTAAACTGTTCTGATATATTCCAAGAAAATCTTATTTAGGCGAAAAACCGGCGAATAAAATCGCTGAAAGTGCGAATTGTTATGCCTAAGCGAAAAAAGTTTTGTATCTTTGCGTGCAATAAAGTAACGTTCCTTATATATAATATATGTCATCATTTATTGCAGACAGGGTGAAGATGGACGGTCTGACTTTCGACGACGTTCTGCTCATACCTGCTTATTCCGAGGTGCTTCCGAGAAGCGTGGAGTTGAAAACCAAGTTTTCGCGCAACATCGCGTTGAATGTTCCGTTGGTGTCGGCAGCCATGGACACGGTCACAGAGGCCAAGATGGCCATTGCCATAGCCCGCGAGGGGGGCATCGGCGTTATCCACAAAAACATGTCGATTGAGGAACAGGCCCGGCAGGTACATGCCGTGAAGCGTGCTGAAAACGGCATGATTTATGATCCTGTGACCATACTCCGGGGCAGCACGGTCGGCGATGCCTTGAAGATGATGGAAGAGTATCATATCGGCGGCATACCTGTTGTTGACGAAGGCAATTTTCTGGTAGGTATAGTCACCAACCGCGACCTTCGGTTTGAGCGCGACCTCAACCGCCCCGTCGACGAAGTGATGACTTCAGAGAACATCATCACCACCTCGCAGTCGACCAATCTTGAAGAGGCCGCCGAGATTCTGCAACGCCACAAAATCGAGAAACTGCCGGTTGTTGACCGCGAAGGCCATCTGGTAGGGCTTGTGACATATAAAGATATAACCAAGGCGAAAGACAAGCCCAATGCGTGCAAAGACCGCCTGGGCCGTTTGCGCGTTGCCGCCGGAGTGGGGGTGACGGCTGATTCGATGCAGCGTGTCGATGCCCTTGTGGCCGCCGGAGCGGATGCGATAGTGATTGACACCGCCCATGGCCATTCAAAGGGGGTTGTGGGTGTGTTGCGCGCTGTCAAAGAGAAATATCCCGAAATCGACGTTGTTGTTGGAAATATCGCCACCGGCGATGCCGCCCGCTATCTTGTTGAGAACGGTGCCGACGGTGTTAAGGTGGGCATAGGCCCGGGTTCAATCTGCACTACCCGAATCATAGCCGGGGTTGGAGTGCCGCAGCTGTCGGCTGTCTATGACGTGGCTAAGGCTCTTGAAGGCACAGGGGTGCCCCTGATTGCCGACGGCGGCATACGCTACAGCGGCGACATTGTGAAAGCGCTGGCCGCAGGTGGCTGCAGCGTGATGCTCGGCGGCATGTTGGCCGGTGTGGAAGAATCGCCGGGTGAGACCATAATTTTCAACGGACGAAAGTATAAATCATACCGTGGCATGGGTTCTCTCGAAGCCATGGAGAAAGGCTCGAAAGACCGCTATTTCCAGGCCGGTGAGACTGACGCGAAGAAACTTGTGCCTGAAGGGATTGCCGCCCGTGTGCCTTACAAGGGTTCGCTCTACGAGGTTGTCTATCAGATGCTCGGCGGTCTGCGTGCCGGAATGGGCTATTGCGGAGCGAAAGACATCGATGCCCTCCATAAGGCCCAGTTCACCCGCATCACCAACGCCGGTGTGGCCGAAAGCCATCCCCACGATGTTGCCATCACAAGCGAAGCTCCCAACTACAGTGCTTCGTCGAGATAAAGCCACAGCAGATTTCAAAAAAGCCGCAGCGAGAATCAAGCTGCGGCTTTTTTTGCGCCGGATGATAATAAACCGCCGAATAACGCGTTATTATCTTAGTGTAAACTGACGATTATCACAGTAGGAAAGAAATTGTAACTTTTTAAGCTATAAACCACTCATGAAAAAAGGACTATTGTCACTGGCCCTGGTCTTGGCATCGGTTGCCGTGGTTCAGGCCAAAGGCTCTAAAGATCCGGAGCTGATGACTATCAATGGCAAGGCTGTGACCCTTGGCGAATTTGAATATCTCTATCACAAAAACAACAGTCAGCAGCTCGCACCTCAGACTATCGACGAATATCTCGACATGTTTGTCACCTATAAACAGAAGGTGGCTGATGCTGAATCTGAGGGAATCGACAATACGGAGGCTTTCAAAAACGAGTTCGACGGCTACCGCAGAGAGCTTGCCGAGCCGTATCTCCGCAATAAGGAGATGGAAGACAGCATTATCCGCGCGGTATATTCCCACATGCAGGAAGATGTCGATGTGAGCCACATCATGCTGGCAAGCAAAGGCCCCGGAATTGATGCCGATGCCCAGAAGCACACCCTCGATTCAATCCGCACGGCAATTCTCAACGGCGCTGATTTCGCGGCACTCGCCCGCCAATATTCTATCGACCGCGCAGCCCGGAAAAACGGTGGCCGCATGGGCTTCATCCCGGTGGGTCGTCTGCCTTACACTTTCGAGGATGCCGCCTATAACACCAAAGCCGGTGAGATCTCACCTGTTGTTGAGACTCCTTTCGGATTCCATATCGTTAAAGTGAATGCCCGTCGTCCGGCCCGTGGCCAGGTTCTTGCCCAGCACATACTGAAACTCACCCAGGGGCTGAGCGAGGAGGATGCCGCAAAGAAAAAAGCCGAAATCGATTCAATAGGCGCCCTGCTGGCTGCAGGTGCCGATTTCGAGGAGATTGCCAAGAAAGAATCAGAAGACCCCGGGTCGCAGCGTAACGGCGGGCGTCTCAACTGGTTCGGTGCAGGGCAGATGGTGCCTGAATTTGAAGAAGCCGCTTTCTCGCTGCAGAACGGTGAGGTGTCAGCCCCTTTCAAGACCTCTTATGGCTATCACATCGTGAAACGTCTCGACTGGAAACCTGTTGACTCATTCGAGACCATGGAACCGATGATTAAGAATGTAATCCAGCGTGATGAACGTGGTCAGATGCCCCGCAAACGGAAAATCTCTGAATTGCGCCGCAAATTCAAAGCCGGTGTCAACGCGGCAAATCTGGCGCTGGTGAAAAATGAAATCGTGAAAAACGGCGGTCTCGACAGTGCTTTGATTGAAAAATATATCGTCAGCGAGATGGAAGTTGCCTCTATGGGCAAACAGAAAATACTGCTCTCAGAGGTCGTGTCGGAAATCGGCGCCCCGTTGGCCGGCACTCCCGAGCGTCAGGCCGCCCAGTTTGAGGAGCGTGTAAACCTTTCGCTTGATAATGCAGTGACAGAGGCAGAACGTCAGGATCTGGCGGTCAATAATGCTGACTACCGCAACCTGCTCAACGAATACCGCGACGGTATGCTGCTGTTTGAGGTTTCTGACCGGAAGGTGTGGACAAAAGCCAAACAGGATAAAGAAGGGCTCGAGAACTATTTCCGCACCCATCGCGACAAATATAAATGGGAAAAGCCCAAATTCAAATCATATGTGGTGTTTGCCACAAGCGATTCTATTATGCAGCTTGCAAAGGGCTATCTCGAATCGACCGACATGCCCGGCGATTCCCTTGCAACCGATTTGCGCAAGAAGTTCGGCAAAGATGTGAAAATCGAAAAGGTTATTGCCGCACAGGGTGAGAACAACATCACCGACTATCTTGGTTTCGGTGCTGAGAAGCCTGAGGCCAAAGGGAAGTGGGCATGGTATTTCCCCTATCGTGGCAAGATTCTCAACGCCCCCGAAGAGGCTGCCGATGTGCGCGGTGCAGTTACCGGAGACTACCAGGGTGAGCTTGAAGAAGCATGGGTGGCCGGATTGAAACAGAAATTCCCAGCCAAAATCAATAAAAAAACATTGAAAAAAGCGAAGTAAGAGTGTGTTTGAATTCAACTCAAATCCGCTCAAGGAATATTTGAAATGATTCAATCGCCCTATTCATTGTGAATATGTTAAATCCAAACACACTCTAAGGCAATGAGCCTTGATTAAAGATAGCCGTTGTGTCGCATATGCCGACGCAACGGCTTTTTTGTTGAACACGTATAAAATTTTTAGATTACTTCATTGTGAAAAATTTTAGCCAGTCTCCAAATTTGTTTATCTTTGCATTGAACTAAACAAACAAGAAAGCAGATGAATCCAAACAGCCTGGTTTCAATCGACGGCCTGACGAAGGAACAGATTCTCGACCTTCTGCAGACGGCGCGTTATTTCGAGGAGCATCCCAACCACAAAATTCTTGACGGGAAAGTGGTTGCGACGCTTTTTTTTGAACCCTCCACCCGCACGAGATTGAGTTTTGAGACAGCGGTCAACCGCCTTGGCGGCCGCGTAATAGGGTTCTCCGACGCTTCAACAACATCATCCTCGAAAGGGGAGACCCTAAAGGATACCATCAAGATGGTCAGCAATTATGTAGACCTTATAATAATGCGCCATTATCTTGAAGGGGCTGCCCGATATGCCACTGAAGTGACAGATGTGCCTGTTGTCAATGCAGGCGACGGAGCAAACCAGCACCCGTCGCAGACTATGCTCGACCTCTATTCGATTCTCAAGACCCAGGGAACGCTTGAAAACCTAACCATAACCATGGTAGGTGACCTCAAATACGGGCGCACTGTGCATTCGTTGCTGATGGCGATGAAATATTTCAACCCCACGTTCCGTTTTGTGGCGTGCGACGAGCTTAAGATGCCGCGCGAGTATGTCGAGTTCTGCCGCAAGCAGGGCATCGCATTTGAAGAGCATACTGATTTCTCACGCGAGGTGATTGATTCGAGCGACATAATCTACATGACCCGTGTGCAGCGCGAGCGTTTCTCCGACATAATGGAATACGAGAAGGTGAAAGACCTATACACTCTCCGAAATTCGATGCTCGACACATCGAAAGAGAATCTGCGCATCCTGCATCCGCTGCCGCGTGTGAATGAAATCAACCAGGATGTCGACGACAATCCGAAAGCCTATTATTTCGACCAGGCGCGTAACGGCCTTTATGCCCGTCAGGCAATTATTTGCCGCGCCCTCGGCATTTCACCCGAAAAGATTTGACCCAGCTATGGCTACAGATAAAAGAGAACTCGCGGTAGCCGCCCTGCAGTGCGGCACGGTGATTGACCACATCCCCTCTGAAGCGCTTTTCAAATGCGTCAAAATCCTTGGCATTGAAACGATGCCTCACAAGTTGACCATAGGTAACAACCTTGAGAGTAAACGGTTGGGGACAAAGGGGATAATAAAGGTGGCCGATACATTCTTTCCCGAAGCCACGCTTAACCGCATAGCGCTCATAGCCCCTTCGGCTGTGGTAAATATCATCCGCGACTATGAGGTCGTGGAGAAGCGGCGTGTGGAACTGCCGAAGGTTATAAAAGGGATTGTGAAATGCGACAACCCAAAATGCATAACAAACAATGAGCCTATGGCAACAGTGTTTGAGGTTGTTGACGGTGCTGAGAACCTTATCCGTTGCCATTACTGTAACCATACGGTGGCCAACGGGAAAGCCAATATCCTGTGAGCCTATAATTGCAAGAAGCCTATGAAGAGGTCGATGCGCCCCGGAACGATGATTTCCCCGTTGCCGGCGATTATCGTGAGCTGCGGCAGTTCTATCGAAAACTCAAATCTGATTACGGTGGCCTGGGTGGGAACAATCTGTTCCGACCCGGCAATGTGCTACATCTCGGTGCGCCCTTCGCGCCATTCTTATGGCTTGATTAAGGAGAACATGCAGTTCACTTTGAACCTTACCACGGCCGAAATGGCCAAGGCAACCGACTGGATCGGGGTGAAATCGGGGCGCGACTATGACAAGTGGAAAGAGACAGGCCTGACCCCTGTTGCGGGTGTTGCTGTCAGCTGTCCCCACATAGCGGAGTCGCCTGTAAGCATAGAATGCCGTGTGAAAACCGTGATGCCGCTCGGCAGCCACGACATGTTTATTGCAGAAGTTGTCAATGTGCTTGCCAAAGAGAGTCTGTTCGACCCTGAGACAGATGCATTCATGCTTGAAAAAGCTGGGTTGATCAACTACACCCATGGCCATTATTATACCCAGGGTGAGCCGTTGGGCCGTTTCGGCTTTTCGGTTATGAAAAAGAAAAAGAATCACTAATTATAAAATATTATGCAACGCGACAGCCAAATTTTCGACATTATCAACCGTGAGCATCAGCGCCAGAAGAAAGGTATCGAACTGATTGCTTCGGAAAACTTCGTGTCTGACCAGGTTATGGAGGCCATGGGTTCGTGTCTGACCAATAAATATGCCGAGGGCTATCCCGGCCATCGTTACTATGGTGGTTGCCAGGTGGTTGATGAGGCAGAGCAGCTGGCCATCGACCGACTGAAGCAGATTTTCAATGCCGAATATGCCAATGTGCAGCCACATTCAGGTGCCCAGGCAAACATGGCGGTGTTTATGACAGTGCTGAAACCCGGCGACACCTTCATGGGTATGAACCTTGACCATGGCGGTCATCTGTCGCACGGAAGCCCGGTTAATTTCTCTGGTCTGATGTTCCGTGCCCTCGGCTACAATGTGAAGGAGGAGACCGGAATGGTTGATTATGACGAGATGGAGGAAATCGCCCTCCGCGAGCGTCCGCGTCTGATTGTGGGTGGTGCAAGTGCCTATTCGCGTGAATGGGACTATGCCCGTATGCGCAAGATTGCCGATGAAATCGGTGCCATATTCATGGTCGATATGGCGCATCCCGCAGGTCTGATAGCTGCCGGATTGCTTGATAACCCGTTGAAATATGCCCATATCGTAACATCAACCACCCACAAGACTCTCCGCGGCCCGCGCGGCGGTGTGATTCTGATGGGCAAGGATTTCGATAACCCATTCGGGAAAACGACTAAAAAGGGTGAAATCCGCAAAATGTCGTCGTTGCTCGATTCCGCTGTGTTCCCCGGAGTGCAGGGTGGGCCGCTCGAGCATGTCATTGCCGCAAAAGCTGTGGCTTTCGGCGAGGCTTTGACCCCGGAATATAAGGAATACCAGACCCAGGTTAAAAAGAATGCCGCTGTGATGGCTCAGGCTCTTATCGATAAAGGCTATAAGATTATTTCGGGTGGCACAGACAACCATTGCATGTTGGTTGACCTGCGCACGAAATTCCCCGACCTGACAGGTAAAGTGGCAGAGCGCGTGCTTGTCGAAGCCGACATTACAGCCAATAAGAATATGGTGCCCTTTGACAGTCGCTCGGCTTTCCAGACCTCCGGAATCCGCCTGGGCACACCCGCTATAACCACACGTGGAGTGAAAGAAGACGCCATGGGCGACATTGTAGAGATGATCGACACCGTGCTGTCTAATCCTGAAAACCCCGCAGTGATAGCATCAGTGCGCGAAAAGGTCAACGCAATGATGACTGACAAACCCATGTTCGCCTGGTAATTGATTGAGAAAAGACAGATGATGTTCAAACTGATTCTCTATAGGGTTTTCCAGTTGTTTGTCACATTGCCGGTGATGGTGGTTGCCACAGTGACTGCAGGTCTCATCACCGTTCTGGGCTCATGGCTCGGCAGCAGCAGGTGGTGGGGCTATTGGCCTCCACACTATTGGGCGCGTATATGCCTCGCCGTGTCGTTGGTGAAAATCAAGGTGAAAGGCCGTGGGAATATCGACAAAGACACATCATATGTTTTTGTGGCCAACCACCAGGGGGCATACGACATTTTTGCAGTCTATGGCTATCTCAACCACAATTTCAAGTGGATGATGAAGAAAGAGCTGCTGAAATTCCCCATTGTAGGATTCAGTTGTGCCGCCGCAGGCCATATTTTTGTTGACAACTCATCGCCTGCGGCAGTTAGGAAGACGATGGCGAAGGCGGAAAGCACGTTGCAGCGCGGGATGTCGCTTGTGGTGTTTCCCGAAGGTTCGCGCTCGTTTACCGGTAAGATGCGTCCTTTCCGCAAAGGTGCCTATCAGCTGGCTATGGAATTCCATCTGCCGGTAGTGCCTGTGACCATCGACGGTGCGTTTGATGTTATGCCTCGAACCGCCAAACTGCCACGTTGGGGCACCATAAACCTCACCATCCATCCCCCGGTGTCAGCTCCGGCAGATGAAGCCGACCGCACCCGCGTAATAGCGGAATCCTATGAAGCCGTTCATTCGGCTCTCCCTCCCCGCCATCAATAAATCTATTGGCAAAAAAAAAAATGAGGCTGACAGCCTCATTTTTTTTGCCAATAGATGATAGAAATATCAGAGGGCGAGGAGTTCTTTGATTTTGGCCTCTACGGTTGCGCGGGGTTGTGAACCGGCAAGGCGGATAGAGGTCTTTTCCCCGTTCTTGAAGAAGAGGATGGTGGGAATCGACATGATGCGGTACTGGGAGCTGAGGTCACCCTCTTCGTCAACATTGTATTTGCCGATTATAACCTGGCCTTCATATTCTGTGGCCAGTTCGTCGATGATGGGCGACATGGCCACGCATGGGCCGCACCATGTGGCCCAGAAGTCGATGATGACAGGTTTGCCTGAGGCAATCAGTTCTTTCGCATTAGCGTCGGTGATTGTAAGTGCCATAATAGATTTAGAATTTTGTTGATATTGTGATAATATTAGTTGGTATTTAAGTGATATTGTCAGTATTACGTTTGGGTTGCGTATGACAGGCCTAAGCCACGTTGAAATCAAACTTTATATCAAGAGATTCAAGCATCTTGGCCAGCTCCCTGTCAAGCGGCACCTGGTAGCCCGAGGTCATTTTTATCCATCTGTTGGCCGCCTGGTCAAAAATCCGGATATTTAGGAATCCTTTGTTTGAACCTGACGAGGTCAGATGTTCTTTCATGAGCTCGCCGAAGTTGGAATTGATGTCTTGCGGCTCGAGTTCTATTGTCACACCTCTTATGAGGTTGCCTTTGACATCGTTCAGCAAGCGGATGCGAAGCACTTCAAAACTGATTTCACCGTTGTAGCGGCGCTCGAACCGCCCGCTGACTATGATTGGTGTGCCCGGTTTGCCATAGTTGGCGAAATCGATATATTTCTGTCCGAACAGCCGCAGTTCGCATGTGCCGGTGTAGTCTTCCATCGCCATTATGCCGAAGTTACCTCCACGCCGCGACGGTCTTGACTCGAATTTGGTGACCATGCCGCCGAAGCTGAGTTCGCGGCCATCTTCAGGCGCAGTTTCATTGAACTGCTTGATTGAGGTCATGCCGTAGTTCAGCTCCATATAATAGGGGTCGAGAGGGTGGGCTGAGAGATACATCCCGACCAGCTCACGTTCTTTTTCGAGTTTCACGGCATCGACCCATGGCACGGCGGAGCGCACCTGCGGCCGGCCGGCGGTGTTGAGCTCGGCATCCATGTCGCCGAAGAGCGAAGCGCTCTGGTCGCGCGAGGCGTTCTGATATGAGTTGCCATAGCGGAGCAGCTGTTCGGAAAATGTCTCATCGCGGTTATTCTTTTCGAAATAGTCCTCGCGTTTTATCTCCGTATACCAGTCGAAGGCTCCGGCAAGCACGAGGTTATCGAAGGTGCGGCGGTTTATGACCGATGAGGGCACGCGCTCCACGAAATCATAGGGGCTTTCAAAACGCCCACCCTCGTTGCGTGTCTTGATGATGGCCGCAACAACGTTGTCGCCGACCCCTTTCACGGCTGCCAGTCCGAATCTGATATCGCCGTTGCTGTTAACACCGAAATCGTTGAACGATTCGTTGACATCGGGGCCTTTTACCGGGATTTTCATCGCCTTGCATTCGTCCATGAAGTTGGTCAGTTTCGTTATGTCTGACCGGTTGCGGCTCAGCACCGCGGCCATGTATTCTGCGGGGTAGTTGGCTTTCAGGTATGCGGTTTGGAATGCTACCCAGCTGTAGCATGTGGCGTGGCTCTTGTTGAAGGCATATGAGGCGAATTTTTCCCAGTCGGCCCAGATTTTTTCGAGCACTTTAGGGTTGTGGCCGTTTGCCTGGCCACCTTCAAGGAATTTCCCTTTCAGGTGGTTCATCTTGTCGATGAGTTTCTTACCCATGGCTTTGCGCAGGGTGTCGCTTTCGCCTCTGGTGAAGTTGGCAAGCAGTCTCGACAGCAACATGACCTGCTCCTGGTAGACCGTCACCCCGTAGGTGTCTTTCAGATATTTCTCCATTTCGGGAATATCGTAGACGATGGGTGCTTTGCCATGTTTTCGGGCGATGAAGTCGGGTATATAATCCATCGGCCCGGGACGGTAAAGGGCGTTCATGGCAATCAGGTCTTCAAAAGTGGATGGCTGCAGTTCGCGGAGATATTTCTGCATACCCGCCGACTCGAACTGGAAGGTGCCGATAGTGCGCCCTTCGCAATAGAGTTTATATGTGAGAGGGTCGTCGATAGGGATTTTCTCCATATCGACGTCGATGCCGCGTGTTAGTTTGATGTTTCTCACTGCATCCATGATTATCGATAAGGTTTTCAAGCCCAGGAAGTCCATTTTGATCAGTCCGGTCTCTTCAATAACCCGCCCTTCATACTGGGTTACGAGCAGTTTCCCTTCGAGTTTATCGACAGCGGTGCTCACCGGCACCCAGTCGGAAATTTTGTCGCGGCATATGATCACTCCACAGGCATGCACACCGGTGCCGCGCACGTTGCCTTCGAGTTTTTCGGCATATTTCAGCGTTTCGCGTATCAGCGGGTTTGGATTCTGCTGCTCAGCCTTGAACTCAGGCACGAGTTTCAGGCAGTTGGTGAGGTTCATCTTGGCTTCTTTGCCGTTTACCTCGGGCATATGCCTGGGCAGCAGTTTCACCAGCCTGTCGCTTTCGGGAATCGGAAGCCCTTCGACACGTGCCACATCTTTCAAGGCCATCTTGGTGGCCATAGTGCCGTAGGTAATGATATGGGCAACGTTGTCGGCTCCGTATTTTTCAGTAACGTATTGTAACACGCGGGCACGGCCGTCGTCGTCGAAGTCCACATCGATATCCGGCAGGGAGATTCGGTCGGGGTTTAGGAAACGCTCAAAAAGAAGGTCGTATTTGATGGGGTCGATCTGGGTTATGCCAAGGCAGTAGGCCACACATGAGCCTGCAGCAGATCCACGTCCCGGTCCTACGCTCACCCCGAGCCTTTCTCTCGACACATTAATGAAATCCTGCACTATCAGGAAGTAACCCGGGAATCCCATGGTTTTCATGATGTGGAGCTCGAACTTTATGCGTTCCTCCAGTTCGGGCGTCAGTGGGGTGCCATATCTTTTCACAGCTCCTTCATATGCGAGCTTTTTCAGGTAATCGGCCTCGAATTTTATGCGGTAGAGCTTGTCATATCCGCCGAGTTTCTTTATTTTTTTCTCAGCTTCTTCTTGCGACAGCACGACGTTGCCGTTTTCATCGCGTGTGAATTCGTCGAACAGCTCCTGCTCGGTGATGCGCGAGCGGTATTCCTCTTCTGTGCCGAAATCTTCCGGGATGGCGAAGAAGGGCATGATAGGTGCATGGTCGATTTCGTAGAATTCAACCTTGTCGGCAATCTCAAGCGTGTTTTCAATCGCCTCGGGGATGTCGGCGAATATGCCGGCCATCTCAGAGGTGGTTTTCAGCCACTCCTGTTTGCTGTAGAGCATCCGGTTCTCATCGGCGATTTTCTTGTTGGTCGACAGGCAAATCAGGCGCTCGTGGGCTTCGGCATCATCTTCGTTGACAAAATGCACGTCGTTGGTGCATATGAGCTTGATGTCGAATTTACGGGCTATGCGTATCAGTTCCTCGTTGACCCTCTGCTGCAGCGGGAATGTCTCATGGTTGGCGCGCGGCACTGTGGCTTTGTGCCGCTGCAGTTCGAGATAATAATCGTCGCCGAAGGTATCTTTCCACCATTTCACCCGTTTTTCAGCCTCATCAATCTGTCCGGCTGATATCAGGCGCGGAATTTCGCCACCGAGACATGCCGAGCAGACTATGAGCCCTTCCTTATGGGCCTCGATGTCGGCTTTGTCGGTTCGCGGGTGGCTGTAGAAACCTTCCGTCCATGCCCTCGAAACGATTTTAACGAGGTTATGGTAGCCCTTTTCGTTTTTTGCAAGAAGAATGAGGTGGCGGCCCGTGTCGTGTTTGTCGACATGTGTCAGCAACGATTCATTGGCCACGTAGACCTCGCATCCCAGTATGGGTTTGAAGATTTTCCCCTTAAGTTCATCTGCGTCCCTGCGTTTTTCCTCCGCCAGGGCGATGTCTCCGGCCGTTTCAGCCTCTTTGGCGGCTGCTTCGGCCTCTTTTATCGCCCCTTTGGTTTTGGAGTTCTTTTTCGATACGTAATTGAAAAACTCCTTTATCCCGAACATGTTTCCGTGGTCGGTGATTGCAAGAGCAGGCATTCCATCGGCCATGGCCTTGTCAACAAGGGCGTTGATAGAAGCCTGGCCGTCGAGAATCGAATATTGGGTATGGACGTGGAGATGGACGAATTTGCTCATTTCAGGTCGGTTGCTCATAAGAAAACAGAGATTCAAAGTTACGGAATATTTTCGGATTGCCCATGCCGCATCCCCCTTTGTGGAAAACTTTTTTCACAAAGTCTGACGATAAGCGGCAGAAGTTGCCGGTGGTGTCGGCCAACCGGTGGTGCAACACGCATAAATATGATGAAATAGGGGTGTGGGGGTTGTGTGTGCAGGGAATTTTAACTAACTTTGTGCAGTGCAAACAAGCCAGTATTCCCACGCTTTCAAGTAAACATATGCGACAGACACGCAACGCCGTTCTCATGCTGGAAGACGGCACATGCTTTTCAGGAAAATCGTTTGGCTACGAGGCGCCCACGGCCGGTGAAGTAGTGTTCAACACCGCCATGACAGGCTATCCCGAGAGCCTAACCGACCCTTCATATGAAGGGCAGATTCTCGTAACTACCTATCCGATTCTCGGCAATTACGGAGTGCCCCCGGAAACCGTTAAAGATGATGTCAGCGAGTTTTTAGAGAGTTCTCGCATCCATTGCCGGGCAATAATAGCCCAGGATTATTCCTGGGAACCGAGCCATTGGCTTTCGACCCGCTCGCTCCACCAATGGCTGCGTGATGAGAAAATCCCCGGTTTATATGGCATTGACACCCGTGCACTCACGAAGCATCTTCGCGAAAAAGGTTCTATGTTGGGGAAAATCTATTTTGAAAGCCCCGATGAGGTTGATTTCGACGACCCCAATGCCGAAAACCTGATTGCCAAGGTCAGCTGCCGTGAGCCAGAGGTGCATGGAGAGGGAGGTCGCACTGTGGTGCTGGTTGACTGCGGCACAAAATTCAATATTATCAGATGTCTTACCCGCCGCGGAGTGAAGGTTGTCAGGGTTCCCTGGGACTATGACTTTAACCAGATTCCGTTTGACGGGCTGTTTATATCCAATGGCCCCGGAAACCCGGATTTCGCCACCGTCACAGTGGAAAACATCCGCAAGGCCATGGCTACATGCAAGCCGATTTGTGGCATATGCATGGGTAACCAGTTGCTTGCAAAGGCAGCCGGCGCCACTACATACAAATTGAAATATGGCCACCGCAGCCATAACCAGCCGGTGCGCATGGTCGGAACAGACACATGCTACGTTACTTCACAAAACCACGGTTATGCAGTCGACGGCAGCGCGTTGGGAGAGGATTGGGAACCTCTGTTCGTTAACATGAACGACGGGACCAATGAGGGAATCAGGCATAAATCACTGCCATTCTTTTCGGCGCAGTTCCACCCTGAGGCGTCTTCCGGTCCGCGCGACACTGAATTCATTTTCGACCAGTTCATCGATTTACTGAAAAAATGAACAGTCCCGTTGTCTGCCGGTATTATGACTGACAGGCACATACGGTATAGGCAAACATCACTTGACCAATTTATATAGCTTATAGCAACCATATAATCCGGCATGGAAAAAATTAATAAAGTTCTACTTCTTGGAAGCGGCGCACTGAAAATCGGTGAGGCCGGCGAATTCGACTACTCCGGTTCACAGGCTCTGAAGGCCATGAAAGAGGAGGGCATAAACACCGTGCTTATCAACCCGAATATTGCAACGGTGCAGACTTCCGAGGGGTTTGCCGACAAAATCTATTTCCTTCCCGTCACACCTTATTTCGTTGAGCGGGTTATTGAGAAAGAACGTCCCGACGGAATCCTTCTGTCATTCGGCGGCCAGACCGCGCTCAACTGCGGGGTTGAACTGTTTGAGTCAGGTGTGCTTGAGAAATATGGGGTAAAGGTGCTCGGCACCCCCGTGCAGGCAATCAAAGACACCGAAGACCGCGAGCTGTTTGTCAGGAAACTCGATGAGATTGAGGTTAAGACAATAAAAAGCGAGGCGGTTGAAACCATACAGGAGGCTTTGGCGGCGGCCGACAGGCTCGGCTATCCGGTGATAGTTCGTGCCGCGTATGCACTCGGCGGGTTGGGAAGCGGATTCTGCGACAATGCCGAAGAGCTGACCGCCCTGACAGAGAAAGCGTTTTCATTCTCTCCCCAGGTGCTCGTTGAGAAATCGCTGAAAGGTTGGAAAGAGGTTGAGTATGAGGTGGTGCGCGACCGTTTCGACAACTGCATAACCGTCTGCAACATGGAGAATTTCGACCCGTTGGGTATCCACACCGGAGAAAGTATCGTTGTGGCTCCGTCGCAGACACTTTCAAACGATGATTATCATTTTCTGCGCCAGCTGGCCATCAAGATAATACGTCATATAGGCATAGTGGGCGAGTGTAATGTGCAATATGCCTACGATCCCGATTCGATGGATTACCGCGTAATCGAGGTGAATGCCCGTCTGAGCCGCTCGTCGGCACTGGCATCCAAGGCCACCGGTTATCCTTTGGCTTTCGTGGCTGCCAAACTCGGTCTGGGTTACGGATTGTTTGAACTGAAGAACTCTGTTACCAAAGAGACATCAGCATTCTTTGAACCTGCCCTCGATTACATCGTATGCAAGATACCACGGTGGGACCTTGGTAAATTCCATGGTGTGCGCCGGGAAATCGGCTCATCGATGAAATCGGTCGGTGAGGTGATGGCTATCGGCCGCACTTTCGAGGAGGTTATCCAGAAGGGTCTGCGCATGATAGGGCAGGGAATGCACGGTTTTGTAGGCAACCGCGAGCTGAAAATCGATGATATGGATAAGGCTTTGAAAGAACCTACGGATAAACGTATTTTCGTGGTTGCCAAAGCCCTCAGTGAAGGCTACACGGTTGAGCGCATACATGAGCTCACTAAAATAGACCGTTGGTTCCTTCAGAAACTCCAGAACATAATCGACACAGAGCGCCAGCTCAAACAGCACGCAGAGATAGAAAAGATTCCCGAAATGTTGCTTAGAACCGCCAAACAACAGGGATTCAGCGATTTCCAGATTGCACGTGCGATAAAAGGAAGCGCTCTTGATGTCAGCGGTGCCGATAATGCCAAAGTCCGCACCTACCGTAAGGGGCTGGGTATCGTGCCGGTGGTGAAGCAGATTGATACCCTTGCTGCGGAATATCCGGCGCAGACAAATTATCTCTATCTGACCTATAACGGTAGTGAAAACGATGTTCAGTATCTCCATGACCACCGCTCGGTGGTGGTGCTCGGTTCGGGTGCCTACCGTATCGGAAGCTCGGTGGAGTTCGACTGGTGTTCGGTCAATGCTCTGATGACCGTGAAGCAGCAGGGTTGGCGCTCGGTGATGATTAACTACAACCCTGAAACGGTGTCGACCGACTATGATATGTGCGACCGTCTCTATTTCGACGAATTGACATTCGAGAGGGTTCTGGATATTCTTGAGTTAGAATCTCCCCATGGTGTAATTCTATCCGTGGGCGGACAGATTCCGAACAACCTCGCAACGCGCCTCGATGATGCAGGGGTTAATATTCTCGGCACAACAGCCCAAAGCATAGACAATGCTGAAGACCGTCATAAATTCTCGGCCATGCTCGACCGCCTGGGTATCGACCAGCCCCGTTGGCGTGAGCTGACCAGCTTTGCCGATATCGACGACTTCATCCGCGAAGTCGGTTTCCCGGTGCTGGTGCGTCCGAGCTATGTGCTGTCGGGGGCTGCAATGAATGTTTGCAGTAATGAAGAGGAACTTCACCGTTTCTTGCGGCTTGCCGCCAATGTGTCGAAACAGCATCCGGTGGTGGTGTCGGAGTTTATCCAGAATGCCAAAGAGATAGAGATGGATGCCGTGGCTCAGGACGGGGAGATAAAACTCTATGCCATATCTGAGCATATCGAGTTCGCAGGTGTCCATTCAGGCGACGCCACCATACAGTTCCCTCCGCAGAAACTTTATGTCGAGACTATGCGCCGCATCAAGAAGGTTTCTGCCCAGATTGCAAAGGCGCTGAAAATATCAGGCCCGTTCAATATCCAGTTCCTGGCGAAAAACAACGACATCAAGGTGATAGAGTGCAACCTGCGTGCATCGCGCAGTTTCCCGTTTGTGTCGAAGGTGTTGAAAATAAACTTCATCGACTTAGCCACAAGGGTTATGCTTGGAGAGCCTGTTGAGAAACCGAGCAAAACGCTTTTCGACCTTGACTATGTAGGGATAAAAGCGTCGCAGTTCAGCTTCTCACGTTTGCAGGGTGCTGACCCCGTGCTTGGTGTTGACATGGCCTCTACCGGTGAGGTTGGTTGTATCGGCGACGATACCAATGAAGCGTTGCTGAAGTCGATGCTTTCGGTCGGCCACCGCATCCCCAAACGTTCTGTTCTGCTTTCAACGGGTACACCACGTCAGAAAGCCGATATGCTTGAGGCAGCGCATCTGCTCCACAACTATGGTCTGAAGATATATGCCACTGAAGGCACATACCGTTTCCTGACTGAAAACGGCATTCCGGCCGTCAGGGTCTATTGGCCGTCTGATTCCGAAGGGCAGCCGCAGGCGCTCGACCTCCTCCACGACAAGTTGATTGACATGGTGGTCAACCTGCCTAAAAACCTGTCATCGGCCGAACTTTCAAACGGCTATAAAGTGCGTCGTGCTGCTATCGACCTTAACATTCCTCTTCTGACGAATGCACGATTGGCATCCACGTTCATAAAGGCGTTTACACAGCTGTCGCCCGATGATATTCAGATTAAGTCGTGGGATGAGTATAAGTGACGCCAGAGGAATATAATGCCGCAGTCCGGCAGGAATATCTTAGCCCTGTTTATTGAAGTAATATAATATTAAGACCGGCTCCGGTTTCCGGAGTCGGTCTGTTTTTAAGTGATAACTTCTATCTGTTTTAGGCCCTCATAAGTAAGTCGTCACAATTTAATAGGGGGCGTTAAATAACATCTGAAAATGAATCATGGCACGACATAATTCCCTTGGTAAATGGGGTGAAGAAATGGTGGTCGAACACCTTGTGAAGGAGGGTTATGCAATCGTTGAGCGTAACTGGAGGTCGAACCATCATGAAATCGACATTATCGCCACAAAAGGCGATATGGTTGCTTTCGTCGAAGTGAAAACCAGGCGTGAGAAAGACGCCAATCCGTTAGAAGCCATGACGAAATCTAAAATCAGCCATCTCGTCAATGCCGCCAATGCATACCTCAGAAGTTTAGGTCTGCCGTTGCGCCCGCGTTTCGATGTGGCTGCGGTAAGTGGCGAACCAAATGATTTCAGACTGCAATATATCGAAGACGCATTCTATCCGCCATTGCGCACCTATCGTTGAACGGGGCGCTTTTTGCCTTGACGGCGCATCTTGTCCATCTGTTTGCGCTCAAGGTCGTATAGCTCCACAATCTGCAGCTGGCTAAGGAATTTGCTGTATTCTTTGTAGTATTTTTCCTGGATATCGTTGAATTTGCGCCAGTGCTCGAATCTGCCGGTCAGTTCCTGCCGGGCTTCCTCCTCTGTCATATTCTGTTTCGTGGATTTTTCTTTTCTGTGGCGTTTATGCCCTTTAGGCCCTATTGCCCACAGCTCTTTCTGGCATTCGCAATATGTTGATACGAGCTGTCGGGTTGCGGCCTCGTTGAGTTTCAGTTCAGAGGCCATCTGTTTTGCTTGTAGTTCAGCGAATTGCTCGCGCGACATTCTGCTGTTTCCTTTGTTGTCGGCAGCGAGTGTGAAAATGGCAAGCCACAAGGCGGTGGCAATGGCGATGGTTTTACGAATTAAAGTCTTCATAGCGGGGTGTTGTCGGTTAGATTATATTACAGTTGGTCGGATATATAGCTTACGTCGCTATATGTGTCGAGCAGATATTCCTGGTCTGATATATCAAGATTGGCAAAGGCCTGTTCCAGTGTCATTGACGGTTGCTGCTGCCGGTTAGGCCATAGCGCATGGGTGGTGGCTAATATTGCCGCCACAGCAGCCGCTGCTGTCAGCCCCCGGAAGAGAATGCGCACCGCCGAAGGCCGTTTCGGGCGGCTTTCCGCAGCCGGTATCTGCAATCGGGCGCTAATGCTGTTTTCAAGTTCATTGAAAAAGCCTTGGGGCACGGAGTAGGGCATCTCTTTGCCTATCTGGTTGAAGTCAAATTTTTTTGCCATAGTGGTCAGTCATTTGAATTCATATAGTTTATTATTTTGTTTTTAGCGATGTGATAGTTCATCTTTGCATTGTCAGGCGTAGAGTCCATCACTTCGGCAATGTCGTTGTAGCTCAAATCGTCGTAATATCTCAGCGTAAACGCGAGTTTTTGCTTTGGAGGCAGAGTGTTGATGGCTTTTTGGAGCCTGACCGCTTCAATGTTTGAATAGTCGAAATATTCATCTGCCCGGAGCGACATAATATCCCCTTCAGCACTGTCGATAGACATGGTGTCGGGTATGCGCATCCTGATAAGCCTCAACGCTTCGTTGGTGGCAATCCTGTAGATCCATGCTGTCAACGATTCTTTGTTGCGCAGGTCGTTGAATGAACGGAACACCCGTAGGAATGTTTCCTGTGAGGCGTCTTGCGCATCGGAATGAGACACCACAATGCGTCGGATATGCCAGTAGACCGGCTCCTTGAAACGCTGCATCAACAGGCAGAATCCTTTTTCGGGATTCTTTTCAAGTTGCAACACGATTTCGTTATCGTTGATTTTCATCTGGCTGATTGTGGTGATACATTATCTATGACACCTGAATCGCAAGAAAGTAAAATTTATCTTTGCTAAAAGTATTTATATGGTTTAGGCGTTTTTATGCCTGATTTTATTGGAATGTTATAGTGTTGAAAACCAGTGGAGTAGGATAAATGATATGTTAAATAACATGTTTTTTGGGCATATTTTCGATGAAAATATCTAACTTTGCAGTGTAAATGATTGTTTAGATAACAGAGCGGCGCCGAAGAGTCGGCGTGTCAGCCAGGTAAAAAAGATGGAACCGCAATTATTGGTATTATATTTTTCAGCGGTTCTTTAGGTTTAATTTAAATTCTGCAATTATGACAAGTATGTTAAAGGTTTTCAGAGAAGAAGTTCATCATTTTTTCCATCTGATTGGTGAAAACCAGGGAATGCGCGTCACCGGCGATTGCACCCCTTGCTTCAATCACGAAGAGAATCTCTGAATCATTCTCAGGCTTCACTGCCTTTGGGAAAACCATCGTTCAACTAAGTGCGCCATCAGGCGCCGAGGGAAATTTTGATTAGAACAGATGTTTAACTTTTTAATTCGTTGCAATTATGAAAGTGAAAGAAATGTTCGAGAAAGTGCTTTATTGGTATTGCGAGTCAGCCTCGCACGTGTATAACCATCGTTAAAGCCGGGAAATGTCGACGGCTCCGATTTGAAGCCGGTGCGCATTTCACAAAAGACAATACATTGAGTGATAAATATTTTAGAGAATCGTGAAGACATTCACGATTTTTTTTATGCAGCCATCTGAAATTTTAGGAGTGTTCCGGCTCATTCAGTTGAGGATATGAGCTATCTTTGCAGGATGAACACTAAGCATGACATAGATCAATCGGATGCCCGTGTGGTTGGAATTGCGCGGCATGTGACCTGGGTGGGATTCTGGATTAATGCGGCATTAGGTGTGCTCAAAGTTATTGCCGGAATTTTAGGCCGGTCGTCGGCAATGGTGGCCGACGGCATCCACTCATTCTCTGATTTCGTATCAGACATAATAGTGCTTATTTTCGTTGGCATTTCCCGTAGGAAAGCCAATACGGAATATCAATATGGTCATGGCAAATTCGAGACTTTTGCCACCATGTTGCTGGCATTGGTATTAGGCATTGTCGGAGTGATGTTTTTCATTGAAGGATGGGAAAAGACTTGGAGTGCCCTTCATGGCGGTGTGCTTGAACGTCCGACATGGCTGGCTCTGTCAATGGCTTTGGCGTCGATAGCCTCGAAAGAATGGCTCTACCGCTACACGCGCCGCGCAGGTGAGCGGATTCATTCGGCCGTTGTGGTTGCCAATGCCTGGCATCACCGCAGCGATGCGTTGTCGTCGATGGCCACGCTTGTGGGTATAGCCGGCGCTATGTTTCTTGGCGACCAATGGCGCATACTCGATCCTATTGCCGCAATGGTTGTGAGTGTGTTTATCGTTGTAGTAGCGGTGAAAATCGGACGCCCGGCTGTGGCCGAGCTCCTTGAGCGGTCGTTGCCGGCAGATGTTGTTGAGGGCATGTATCGCGTTATAGGGTCTACTCCCGGTGTCAGGGCCTTCCACCGTTTTGCATCGCGGCATAACGGAAACCGTATGATTGTTGATTTCCATATAAAGGTTGATCCCGATATCAGTGTGGTCGGCGGCCATCATATAGCCTCAGAGGTTGAACACCGGCTGAAGGAGCATTATGGCCAGGCTGTTACCGCCACAATACATGTTGAACCATATATGGGGCAGACTGTCGATGAAAACAACATGTGCAGCTAAGTGATGCTATGCCGGCGGATGCCGCACCAATTAATGCGATAAATTCAAGTCAATCACCGGGAATTATAAAACAAAATGGCTTTGAGTATTGTATAGATTAACATAGGGGAGGGGGAAGTCGATTGTTGTTTTTATACAAATTCAGACATGTATAGCGTAAAGTCATCACGGGTCGTAGCGGCAATCTTGCTGTTTTGCGGGATTTTGTTTGTCGGGTGCTCAAAGCAGGGCACACCTTCATCTTTGGTATCCCTTGTTCCTGATGATGCAGTAGTGGTTAAGGTTGTTGATTTTGAGGAATTGCTTTCTCAGGGAGGATGCAGCCGTATGTTTGACAACAAGGGGAATCTGCTGGGTAATGCTGAAAAGGTGGTGTCGCTGGTGGTGCAGCCCGACTACAGGGATGCTCTTACAACGATAATGCGTGTCGCTGACGGGGTTGACATGAGCCGTATGGTGGTTTTCACCACTGCGCAGGGCTATGAAATGGTGGTGATGTTTGTTGATGGCGTGAATCTTGTGGAGTCGGCAATAGATGACGCTTCCGGCGGAAAATGTGAATATTCCGACGGATATTCACATGCGGTTGTAGGTAATGCGACCGTAGCTGTGGGAAATGGATGTTGCTGGATTGCCCCTGATTTAAGAGCAATCAAAGAAACAATCGCTAAAGCGTCGCACAATCATTTCGGCACATTGGTTGGTGTAAGACAATTTCTCGAAAGTGAGGCTTCGGCAAAAGTCGCTGTCAATTGCGGAAACTCGATGTTGGGTTTTCTTGGCGGCAACGACAGATGGTTGTGTATATCTCTGACAACGACACAAGCGTCGGTGTCGGCGTTGGCAAAAGTAATAGACCGTGATGGCAATCCTGACCCGCTTGGCGATAATTTCAAAGAAATCGACACCGATTTTCTGCGTTATACTCCGGATGATGCTGCTGTGGTGCTGGCTTTCGGCAAGTTCAGCGGGAACGTAAAAGCTCTTAGTTTTCTGCTTGGGCGTTTCGCACCGGTCTATCTGTCTGATGCCGACGGCACAACCTCCCTTTATGCGGTTGCGGCTTCTGGAACTCCGGAGGCAGTCAGAAAACATGACCAGGGTGCCTGGAATGTGGAAACTATGGTGCATGTTCCGCAAGATTTCCTTGAAACAGGATTGAAGCAATATATTGAAAGCTCCCAAGGGGCAGCCCGCAAAATCGGCGACCAATGGACGTATAGCTCGGGCGAAGGGAACTATTATTTCGGGGCATTCGACGGCTGCCTTGTATTCTCATCCAACCGGGAGATTTCGGCCGGTTTCAACAACGGCTTCACAGACGATTTCCTCGGCAAGCGGGCAGCGATGGTAATCAACGTCCCGGTGGGAAGTGTTGTTGCCCGGGCATGGGGGTTACCTTATGGCCTTACTTTGAAAACGGCAGTGGAATCAACCACGTGGAAAGCCCGTATAACTTTCATCGGCTCAGAAGCCGGTGCGTTTGAATCGCTGCTGGCATTGCCGCAGCTTGAAGATTTTCATGCGCGGTTCGAATCAGTCATGGGCAATTAGTCTGGATCCGGTCGCTAACTGCGATGCGTCTGCATTCCCTTATAGATTGGCTGAATTTAGATATATTTTAAACAACCTCTTAATAAGTTTGCTTATGGAGGGATTGGCTGGGGTTTGTTTGCCATTGACAAATGCAATGTTACGGATTTTAGTGGAAGCCAGGACTGTTATCAGAGCAGGTTAACGAGATTTTGTTTCATTCCCCTTGTAATGTCGCGGTATCGGGATGAAATTGCGCACAATTTATGGCCGGAAATGCCTCCGTCAAGTTTCAGGCATCGTAACCATCCATGTACCGCCATATGCAGTGATGCCTTTTGGGTGGCTCCGTTATATTTCTGTAGCTGATTAATGCAGAAGCATGCCATTGCGCTCCGTACCGGTGGCGTTTAGTCGGTAATGGCGTTAAGGCAGCGTTGTATCGCTTCTTCCGACAGACCCTCGCGGCGCATGTTTTCGGCGAGTATCATTTGTTTCTGGCCTGATTCTGCTTCAGCTGAAATCATACGGGCTATGTGGCGGAACGCATGCTCAATTCGTCGTTGTCCTTCGGTTGAATTAAGGTCTATGCCGGCAAAAGTAGATCGGTCTTTGTGGAGAACCATGAAATATATGCCTCCTACGATTAGAGCCGATATTGCTACCAGATCAATCGATTGTTTCTTTTCAGAGCTGTATTTTGCAATCAGGTCTGTAACATCCATTTCGCGCAGACGGGCGGTGCGTTCTGTGATGTGCGTTCCTTCCGACACCTCCCATCTCAGCAGTTCGGTCATGATGCCGTCGTTTAGAAGGTTGTCAAGCAGCTGAGTCATAATGTCGGCATAACCGTCGGTGGTGTCGAGTTCATCTGCAAGTCCATGCACTATGTTGCTGAGCCAGTAGTCATATTTCTTTACAAATTTGTCGTAGAACTCGTCGAGATTCTTATAGCGGTTGTAGAAAACTATAGGCTCGATTTTTGCGCGTTTCACAATATCGGTGACAAGTGCCAGCGAAAAACCTTTCTTCTTTATCTGGGCTATTGCCGCGCGTTGTATGGCTGCCTCTATGTCGGCCTTTGACCGCCTTGGCCTACGCGTTTTAGTATCATTCATAGTTGCCATCGTCTGAACATTTTTGGCCTCGTCTATGTCCGCGTGGAGCGATGGCGTTTATGTTGCGGAGAGGGGGGATGATTCACTGGTAATATGATGCCTGAGACCGTGCCATCAACCGGTCGGCTGGAGCGTCAGCGGCTCCCGTCTTAAATACAGTGCAAAGATAAGGTTTTTTGAATAAATATGCACATAAATATGCATGGTTTTCACAAATTACATGCACTGTTTGCGTGCTATAAGTCTTATGTCAGACGATTTTAATCGACCGATGTTTTTATAAATTCTTGGTATGTAAAGCTTGTTACCAGTCTGTTATTATAGGATTATTTCGTGAGTCCCATAATCATAAATATTCCAACGTGTCCTTTATGATTTTTTTTGCCATGGCATAAGATTTATTCCTGTTTATGTTGAAGAGCTGAAATGGTCTAATCATAGTAGACGTATGTGCGTTTTTTCCGGTTGTTTTTGAATTGGAATTGTTTCCCGATTCTCATTGTGTGGTAGAACAGCCGTGGATGCAGTTGCAGTTGTTTCCAGCGTTTTTGTGTTTTAGACTTCAACAAAGCGAAGCATTCTTCTTTATAAGGTTCAATCAGCTTGAGGATATTTTTGAAACCTTCTCTCAGGGCATTGTCAAACTGAAGGTTTCGGGCAATGTCGCGGGCTTCCCTTATGCCATCGTTTATTATTCTGAGGGAGTAGTATTGCCATTTCTGGGGTAACAGGTTGTGTGCTTTCAAAAATTCGAGCTGGGATATGCGGGCTTCAAGATAGTGTGTGCATCGTTCCGTTGTATGCACATGTAAGATGCTGCCCATCCGCTGTATGTAATGATAACCGACAAAAGGTATATAGCTGACGCTGTTTGCATTGGCAAAAAAACGCACTGTGGTGCGTATATCTTCAAGATTGACCCCTGACGGGAATTGGTCAGTGATTATTTCCCGTTTAAAAATCTTATCCCACACATAATTATGGAACACCTTGTCGTCGAGCAGCAATTCGAGGGCTTCCGGTTGTCGGACGGTGAATGCTTCTTTCGCTGCCAGGGCTTCATTATATGTGGTCTTATTCATATAGTCATATGCGATATTGCATACAACTATGTCGGAGCCGGTCTTTTCCATGGCGGCAACCATTCGCTCATACATTTCCGGTTCCACCCAGTCGTCGCTGTCGACAAAGCCGATTATATCAGCGGTTGCAATGTCTAATCCTGCATTCCGGGCCGACGACAGGCCGCCGTTCTGTTTATGGATTGCTTTTATCCGGGTATCTTTGGCTGCATATTCGTCGATAATCGTGCCGCAATTGTCGGGCGACCCGTCGTCAACGAGTATTATCTCAATATTTCTAAACGTTTGTTCCATCAGTGATTCTATGCATTTGCGGGCATATTTCTCAACATTATAGAATGGAACTATGATGCTTATAAATGGTTTATTCATATTGTTGTCAGGCAATATAAGTGAATTGTGGCAGGAATGGTGTTTCTCAGTTGTGCCTGGGGGTTATCCGTGGCTGACATTTCAATATGTCAACGAACCATACTGAACCTTTGCGCACCGGGAGGTCTTTTATTTTGCAGATTAGTTCGTGGCAACTGTCATCTGGGAAAGCCCAGAAAAGGGATGCAATCTCCCGGTTCCGTTTCTGTTCTTCTGCTGAGGGTTCGCCTCCCGACCGTATATGGTCGGCAAGTTCTGCTGTTGAGAGCAGTTTCTTGCCTGCGGTCATTTCGTGGAATGGGAACGCCAGGTCTCGGTCAGTCGACATATATTCCTTTATATCAGGAATCAACAGCAATGTTTCTTTTCCCGGCATAAGGATATAGTCGTAGTAGACCGAAGAGTAGTCGGTTATGAGCGTGTCTGAAAGGGCTAAGATAGGGTAGACGTCGGCATCTTTGTCGACAGTGAATATATTGGAATATTCAAAAGCGGAAATATCAAGTTTGGTTATAGGATGTGTTTTGATTATCAGGCAGCTCTTTGAGGCCTTTAATGCGTTGTTTATATCATTGAAATCCCACCCGATAGATTTAAAGAAATCCCCGCCACTGTCGCGCATTGTAGGCATGTATATGTATATGTGCTTGAATTGCGTTGCCTTGTCGAGGGTGGCGCATGTCGGCTCTGATTCATATCTGTGCATCATCGCCGTTATGTCTTTTTTATCGGCCTTGAATATCAGATTGCGGGGATAGGCACTTTCGATACAAGCCTCCTGTGGTATGCGGAAACACTTGGCGAAATGCCGTGTCATCATCGGTGATGTGGACAGGAATATGTCAGGTTTGATGAAATGCCAGTTATTGTCGATGCGTTGGCGCAGGCTGTCGGTGTATAACACATGGCGTAGTGGCCCGAGGGAGATGGCGTATTCGATGTTTTTAATGCCTACGCCATGCCATAGATTGACTTTGACGGCACGCCCCATGGCAACCGTGTGAAGGTCGGTGGCGTAACTGTTATATAGGTAATATTTTGACGTCAATGCATGGTATGTGCCTTTGGCCGACCACCGCCTGAATGCTTCAAGCCCCATGGCTTTCATCTGTTTTAGTTCCTGGCGGTTCTTGGCGATCCAGAGAGGTCTGATTCCTTCATCAGGATGCTCATTCAGGTATATGAAAAGGTATTTCGCATTTCCTGCAAAGCCCATATTTGACCCGAACAGCCATTTATGCCGGCTGCGGGGCATGATGAAAGACAGAGGGAATACGACCGCATTCCTTAAAGAGTGCCGCAGCCATTTCAGACACTTACTGATAATACTCATTTTTTTCTTCTTACGTCGATAACCTCCCCGGTCATGTCGGAGACAAGGGTTTTCAGCGATGCAACGGCAACGGTGCGGGCGTCGAGCAGTGACCCTTCGGGTTCGATGCCGAAATTTTTCACACGCATCGGGGTGAGCGTGCGCTCGGGGTTGATGCAGTTGACGCGGATGCTCTTGCCACTCCACTCTTCGCTTATAGCTTGCACGAAATTGACGATTGCGGCTTTCAGCGATGAATACAGGCTATACATGGCGCGTCCTCGGGTGTAAGAACTGGATGTGTAGAGGAGCAGTGAACCCTTCGATTTTCGCAGATATTCATATGCTTCTTTCGCCACATTGATGCAGCCAAGGTAGTTGATGCCGATTGATTCCTTGACTTCGTCGTCGGTCATAAGATTTAGCGCCTGGATGGTCAGGATTCCGGCCGTGTTGACCACGAAATCTATCTGCCCGCACTCGTTGTCTATTTTTTTGAGTGCAGATGCTATCTGTGCCGCATTCCTCACATCCACACCGGTAGACCGGCTTATCGGATAAGCATTCATTCCGATCGTGCGGCAGATTTCTATGATTTCTTTCCCGATGCCCTGTGTCCCCCCGAACACGGCTATAGTGCGCCCTTCGAGGGTTGTTGTTTCTTCCGGAGTCAGCCCGTCATGGAAATCGGTGACGCTTTTAAGTTGAAACAGCTTGTCGAGCAGGAATATATCCTCTTTATATGTCAGCTTCATGTTGAACATCTCGCCGCGCACAACATGTATCGGTTCATCGGGCAGGTATTTGAGAACCACTCCGCAGTCATCGGTAGTGGTGAAAGCCGGGTCTTGCAGCGCAAGTCCATATGCCGCTTTGATGGTCGACAGCCTGAACGCCTGCGGAGTCTGGCCGTTGCGCAGTGACTGCCTTGGAGGGATTCCCACGATTTCGTTACCGGTGTTGACCTGTATGATGGTGTCTGTTGTCGGCACCGCCACGTCTACTGCGTTATAGCGTTCCAACGCATGGATGCAGTCGGTTATGATGCGGTCATTGACAAGGGGGCGCACGGAATCGTGGAAAATCAGATTGCATTCTCCCTCTCCGGAATAAGCGCCGATTGCCGAAAGGCTTGACTCATACCGTTCTTTACCTCCCGACAGCACTTTGCGGAGTTTTGAGAAACTGTTGGCAAGGCGAATCTGTTCGATTTCGCGCATGTAGTCGGCGTGTGCAACAACGCATATTTCATCAATCTGCTTATGGGCTTGGAAAACGGCAATGGTGTGTTCGATCACCTTTTTCCCCGCTATCTTTATGAATTGTTTCGGCACCGTCTCTCCGAGACGTGTGCCGCTACCTCCTGCAAGTATGACCGCTATATTTTTCATATATGTAATCCTTGACCATCTCGATTGCATGAAGTCATCTTGACTGTTTCTTAAGATGCTTTTTTCTTCATGCTTTTTTAGTTTTATTGTTTTTCCTTTTTGTCTTCGTCTTCGGTCACGATGCCCGCATCGCCCCCTCAGATTCAGCCAAAAATGGCCTGAAAACACCTCAAAAAAACTTTTGAAGAAAACAAGACGACTAATATGTGTCGGCTGTAATCTTGACAATCGCGCCGGCCGGCCTGTTTTGCAAAGTTAACAATATTTGTCTGCACAGGCAACCTCCGACCGATTTTCAGGGAGAATCTTTGCCAACACCTTGAAAAATCAGGCTGGTGTGGCCTGAATGCCAAAATAATTTCGTAACTTTGCGGTGCTTTTTTAGGCAAAAAATGTTTGGTTGCCATGTTGTTGGTGGCAATTGATTGATAAACAGAAAAATAGAAATGATTAACATCACTTTCCCCGATGGTTCTGTAAAGCAGTTTGAAGACGGTGTGACGCCGCTTGAGATTGCCCAGAGCCTTTCGTCGCAGCTTGCCCGCGACGTGCTTGCCGCTTCGGTCAACGACCAGGAGTGGGATTTGACCCGTCCTATCGACGGAGACGCTACCATCAAACTCTTCAAATGGGAAGACCATGAAGGCAAACATGCGTTCTGGCACAGTTCCGCCCACCTTTTGGCTGAAGCTCTCCAGGAGCTCTTCCCCGGAGTGAAGTTCGGCATCGGCCCTGCCATTGAAAACGGTTTCTACTACGACATCGACCCTAACGGTCACTCGATAACATCTGCCGATTTCCCCGCGATTGAAGCCAAAATGCTCGAACTCGCCAAGCGCAACGAGCAGATTGTGCGTGCCGATATATCCAAGGCTGATGCGCTCAAGACTTTCGGCGACAGAGGGGAGACTTATAAATGCGAGCTTATCTCAGAGCTTGAAGACGGGCATATAACCACTTACACCCAAGGCGCGTTCACCGACCTTTGCCGCGGGCCGCATCTCCCTTCCACAGGAGTGATAAAGGCCGCCAAAGTCATGACACTGGCCGGGGCCTACTGGCGTGGTGATGAGAAACGTAACCAGCTTGTGCGTGTCTATGGCATCACTTTCCCTAAGAAAAAGATGCTCGACGAATACCTCGCCATGCTTGAAGAAGCCAAGAAACGCGACCACCGGAAACTCGGCAAGGAGATGGAGCTGTTCGCATTCTCGCAGAATGTAGGTGCAGGTCTGCCACTGTGGCTTCCTAAAGGTGCCGCATTGCGCGACCGCCTTGAGCAATTCCTCCGCAAAATACAGAAAAAATATGGCTACCAGCAGGTGATTACCCCGCATATCGGTAACAAGATGCTTTATGTCACCTCTGGCCACTATGCGAAATACGGAAAAGATTCATTCCAGCCCATCCATACCCCGCAGGAAGGTGAGGAGTATATGCTCAAACCGATGAACTGCCCCCACCACTGCGAGATCTTCAAGGCCTTCCCCCGTTCATATCGCGAACTGCCTTTGCGCCTGGCCGAGTTCGGCACCGTTTACCGTTATGAGCAGACCGGTGAGCTCCACGGCCTTACCCGCGTGCGCGGATTCACCCAGGATGACGCCCATATTTTCTGCGCGCCCAACCAGATTAAAGATGAGTTCCTGAAAGTTATGGATATCATTTTCTATATTTTCAAGGCACTTGACTTCAATAACTTCGAGGCCCAGATTTCCCTTCGCGACCCTAAGAACAAACAGAAATATATCGGTAGCGATGAAAACTGGCATCTGGCCGAAACAGCCATTATCGAGGCGTGTGAGGAGAAAGGGCTCAACGCCCGCAAGGAATTGGGCGAGGCCGCTTTCTACGGCCCCAAGCTCGACTTCATGGTGAAAGACGCCATAGGCCGTCGCTGGCAGCTCGGGACAATCCAGGTCGACTACAACCTCCCCGAGCGTTTCCAGCTGGAATATACCGGTGCCGACAACCAGAAACACCGTCCGGTGATGATTCACCGTGCGCCTTTCGGTTCGTTGGAGCGTTTCGTGGCAGTGCTTCTGGAGCATACCGCCGGAAAATTCCCCCTTTGGCTCGCTCCCGACCAGGCAATCATTCTCCCGATTTCAGAGAAATTCAACGATTACGCCTACGAGGTCGCCAAGCAGCTGACTGCCGCCGACGTGCGTGTCACCGTTGATGACCGCAACGAAAAAATCGGCCGCAAAATCCGTGATAATGAGCTGCGCCGCATACCGTATATGCTGATTGTTGGTGAAAAAGAAGCCGAAAACGGTGAAGTTTCAGTAAGAAAACAGGGCGAAGGTGATAAAGGTACGATGAAAATTGCTACCTTTGCCGACGAAATTGCCAGGAAGGTCGAAGCCCTCCAGTGATTTCATCCCCGAAATGCCGTCAGGCAAGACAATTCAGACTACATCTAACCCCACTGAATGGATAAAAAACCGCAACATTCGGGCGCATCGCGCCCATCCTACAATGGAACTCCGCGCCCACAGGGTAGCGGTGCTCCCCGTCCCCAAGGCGCATCAGGTTCTCGGCCCGCAGGTGGCGGCCCGCGTCCGGGCGGATTTTCCGGGCCTCGTCCCGGTGGCCCGCGCCCCGGAGGTTTTTCAGGCCCGCGTCCGTCGGGGCCACGTCCCGCCGGCCCTCGCCCCTTGCAAGGCCCCCGTATGCCGCGCAAGGAAGAGCCGTATGCAATCAATGAAAGAATCCGTGCCCGCGAAGTGCGCCTGGTCGGCGACAACGTTGAAAACGGAATCTATCCTATTCAGCAGGCTTTGAAGATGGCCGACGAGATGGAGCTCGACCTAATCGAGATTTCCCCCACCGCGCAGCCGCCGGTGTGCAAAATCCTCGATTACTCGAAATTCCTCTACCAGCAGAAAAAACGCCTCAAAGAGCAAAAAGCCAAAGCTACAAAAGTCGTGGTGAAAGAAATCCGTTTCGGCCCGCAGACCGATGACCACGATTACAACTTTAAGCTCAAACACGCCCAGAGCTTTCTTCAGGAAGGCTCGAAAGTGAAGGCCTATGTGTTCTTCAAAGGCCGTTCAATCCTTTTCAAAGAGCAGGGCGAAGTGTTGCTGCTACGTTTTGCCAACGATCTCGAAGAACTCGGGAAAGTTGAGCAGATGCCTGTTCTCGAAGGGAAGCGCATGATTATAATGATTTCGCCTAAAAAGAAGGTGTAATCCACGTGCGCCTGTGCCGGGCTGCTTCGATTAATTGACACATGGAATTATCTGCCGCCCCCTATGGCTGCGGCAATAATTATAAAACGTTTAATTTTATAAGTTTAAAAAAATGCCAAAGATTAAGACCAACTCCGCTGCCAAAAAAAGGTTCACCCTCACCGGCTCCGGAAAAATCAAGAGAAAGCACGCTTTCAAAAGCCACATCTTGACCAAGAAAACCAAAAAGCAGAAAAGGAACCTCACCCACTTCGGGCTTGTTGACCGCGTGGATGCGGGTAACGTCAAGACCCTCCTCGGTCTGCGCTAACTCTCAGCAATTTAGTTTTCGCAAAAAACATTACAGTTCAAAATCATCATTAACCGAATGTGAAGCATCAAGTGCGTAGCGCATCAAACCGGAGGCAATAGCCACGCTCGCCGCTCACAATCAAAAAACGAACAAAAATGCCAAGATCAGTAAATCATGTAGCTTCAAGAGCTCGCAGAAAGAAAATCCTCAAACTCACCCGTGGTTATTTCGGCTGCCGCCGCAACGTGTGGACTGTAGCAAAAAACACTTGGGAAAAAGGTCTTACCTATGCCTACCGCGACCGTAAGAACAAAAAGCGCAATTTCCGCGCACTGTGGATTCAGCGTATCAACGCTGCCGCCCGTACAGAGGATTTGTCCTACTCTAAGCTCATGGGTCTCATCCATAAAGCCGGCATAGAAATCAACCGCAAAGTTCTTGCCGACCTCGCTCTCAACAATCCCGCCGCATTCAAGGCAATTGTTGACAAAGTGAAAAACGCCTGATAATAATTATCAGCCGGTAAAAGCATCAAGCGCCATGGCTTTTAGGCCACGGCGCTTGCTCTGTGTATAGACTTGCCGGCGCATTGTTAAATCGGATTATTCCGCAAATGTCATTATGACGGTATGATCACGACCTGTTGCTATCGTAGATAAGGCGGCACCGTGTGGCTTTGCGAAATACCTGGAAATGCGTATGAGCCGCATATGACCACTAACAGGCAAAAAGTGTGGCTGATATAACAAAAATTTCATTTTTTTTTAGCACCTTTGCATAATGAAAACGGCTGAGCGGAAGCGCTACGACGCTGTCGGCCGGGCTAAATTCAATCATGGCATCTGGCTTTCGAGCCATAATGGCCTATAAACGAGATAGCTAATGCAATTTTCAGCTTCACAGATAGCTGCCATGACAGGCGGAACCGTGGAGGGTGATGGCGATGTGCTAATATCATCCTTCGCAAAAATAGAAGAAGGGCATCCGGGTGCCATATCTTTTTTGGCAAATCCGAAATATGCCCATTATATCTACGGCACGAAATCGTCGGCAGTGCTCGTCAGTAAGACATTTGTGCCAGAGCACGCATTGCCGTGTACTATAATAAGGGTTGATGACCCATATGCAACAGTAGCTTCTTTGCTTGCGATGGTTGAGAGCATGATGAAGCCTGTGCGTTGCGGCATAGAGCAGCCTTGTTTCATCGCTGAAGGGGTCGAGATTCCTTCCGATGCCTATGTCGGCGCTTTCGCTTATATTGCAAAAGGCGCTAAAATTTTCCCCGGGGCGCAGATTTATCCCCAGGCGTACGTAGGCGAAAATGTCGAGATCGGTGAGAATGCAGTGGTATATGCAGGAGCGAAAATCTATCACCATTGTGTGATAGGGCGCAGGTGTGTCATACATGCCGGCGCTGTCATAGGTGCCGACGGCTTCGGTTTTGCTCCTGTCGACGGTCACTATAATAAGATTCCCCAGATTGGCAACGTGGTTCTTGAAGACGATGTGGAGATTGGGGCTAATACAACTGTCGACCGTGCAACTATGGGCAGTACCCGCATCTGTAAAGGCTCAAAGCTCGATAACCTGATACAGATAGCCCATAACTGTGTTGTAGGGGAGAACACTGTGATGGCGGCACAAAGCGGAATTGCCGGATCCACGAAAATCGGAAGCCAGTGCATGATAGGGGGGCAGGTCGGTTTTGCCGGACATATCGAAGTTGGCGACAATGTGCAGATTGGCGCCCAGTCAGGCATCCCCTCGAGCGTCAAGGCCGGAAGCCGGCTGATGGGGACACCCGCAGTCGACGCGGCGAAATTCGCCCGCCAGTTCGTGCTTCTGAAAAACCTGCCGACACTTGCCAGTAGGCTTAAATCGCTCGAAGACAAAATAAAATAAGTTATTGTCGCGTTTAGAATTAGTAAACCAGAAGATATTGCATTTCAAATGAAGCAGCAAACTCTCAACGGTGAATTCACCTTAAAAGGAAAAGGATTGCATACAGGGCTTGAAATTGAGGCTACATTCCTCCCTGCCCCTGAGAATCACGGATATAAATTCCAACGGATAGATCTTCCCGACCAGCCGGTGGTTGATGCCCTGGCTGAATATGTCGTAGAAACCGAGCGTGGCACAGTGCTCGCGAAAGGCGATGTGCGTGTTTCCACTGTAGAACATGCCCTGGCAGCCCTCTATGCCGCCGGTGTCGACAACTGTCTGATTAAAGTGAATGCCCCTGAACTCCCTATTCTCGACGGAAGTGCCATTGCTTTCTCAGAGGCGATTGACAGCGTTGGATTAGTGGAGCAGAGCACCGATAAGAACTTCTATGTGGTAAAACGCAAAATCGAGGTTCGTGATGAAAAAACGGGCGCACATCTCACGGTGCTTCCCGATTCAGACTTCTCTATCGACGTTATGGTGTCGTATGATTCTCCGGTTCTCACCAACCAGTATGCCCGTCTGGAAAATGTGGCATCGTTCCGTAGCGACATCGCTGCCAGCCGCACATTCGTGTTTGTCCGCGAAGTTGAACCGCTGCTTCATGCAAACCTGATTAAGGGAGGCGACCTCGACAACGCCATCGTTATATACGATAAGAAACTCCCGCAAGAAAAGCTCGACCATATTGCCGACCTGATGGGAGCCCCCCATAAGGATGCCGGTGAACTCGGTTATCTCAACAACCGGCCGCTGGAATTTGAAAACGAACCTGCGCGCCATAAACTGCTCGATGTCATGGGCGATGTGGCCTTGATAGGCCGTCCACTCAAAGGCCGTATTATCGCATGTCGTCCGGGGCATAAGATTAATACCACATTTGCAAAACAGATTCGCAAAGAGATACAGCGTCAGGAGCTGCAGTCACCCCTGTATAATCCTTCGGTGGCGCCTCTGATGGATATTAACCAGATTCGCGAACACCTGCCTCACCGCTATCCTATGCTTCTCGTCGACAAGATTATCGACAAGGGTGAGAGCTATATCGTAGGTGTGAAGAATGTCACTGTCAACGAACCTTTCTTCCAGGGGCATTTCCCCCAGGAACCTGTCATGCCCGGTGTGCTTCTTGTTGAAGCGATGGCACAGACCGGTGGTCTTCTGGTGCTCGGCACAGTCGAAGCCCCCGAGCGCTATTCCACATATTTCATGAAAATCGACAATGTGAAGTTCCGCCAGAAAGTGGTTCCGGGCGACACACTGCTTTTCCATGTATCTTTCCTGACCCCCCTGCGTCGTGGATGTGCCTTGATGAGAGGTGTCGCTTTCGTTGGCGACAATGTGGCTTGCGAATGCGAGTTCATGGCGCAAATCGTTAAAAACAAGTAAGAATGAAACAACCGTTTGCATATATCCATCCGGCTGCGAAGATACATCCCAGCGTTGTCATTGAGCCGTTTGTGACAATCGACCAGAACGTAGAGATCGGCGAAGGCACACATATCGGCAGCAATGTCACAATCATGGAAGGCGCCCGTATCGGGAAAAACTGTAATATTTTCCCGGGTGCGGTTATTTCCGGCATCCCTCAGGATTTGAAATTCAAAGGCGAAGACACGGTGGCCATTATCGGCGACAACACAACCATCCGTGAATGTGTGACCGTCAACCGTGGCACCGCCTCAAAAGGCTCAACACGCGTAGGAAACAATTGCCTGATAATGGCATACTCCCACGTTGCCCACGACTGTGTTGTCGGCAACAACGTGATTATTTCCAATTCCACACAGATTGCCGGTGAGGTTCAGGTCGACGACTTCGCCGTTATCGGCGGCGGTTCGCTCATACATCAGTTCTGTCATCTCGGCGCCCATGTCATGATTCAGGGCGGATCTCGAATCAACAAAGACATCCCACCTTATGTCAAGGCCGGCCGCGACCCGATTGCCTATACCGGTGTCAATTCAATCGGTCTGCGCCGGCGCAACTTCACCAACGACCAGATTCGCGAAATCCAGGAAATCTACCGCTATCTCTACCTGTCGCGTCTTAATGTGTCTGATGCCGTCGACCGCATAGAGGCGGAAATCGCCGCCACAACAGAGCGCGATGAAATTATCGAGTTCATCCGCAACTCAAAACGTGGCATAGTGCGTGGATATGTCTAATCCGGCCGTATCAGTCATAATACCTGCTTATAATGCGCAAGAATATCTTCGGGAATGCCTCGAAAGTGTTCTTGCGCAGTCTTTTCCCGACTTTGAAGCCATAGTGGTCAACGACGGCTCTGCCGATAACACCCGTGCGATTGCCGAGGAGTTTGCCGCAACAGATTCAAGGATAAAAGTCTTGTCGACAGGGAACCAAGGGCTTTCGTGCGCGCGCAACAATGGTGTTGACGTGGCTGTAGGGGAGTGGGTGACATTTCTCGACAGCGATGACCGGCTATATACATGGTCTTTGGAATCATTATTTAACGGAGCGTCAGCGTCGGGATGCGACATAGTTAAAGGCCGCTGGTCGAGGCTGCCCGACCCGGTGATTGAGATGCCGTTTCTGAATGACAACGTGTCGGTTCTGTCCTCTGTCACCGCTATCGAGTCTATATTATATCAGACATTCAGCCAACCCTCAGCTTGTGCTACCATATATCGTCGTCGTTTGCTTGATAATGTCCGTTTCACGCCGGGGATATGGTATGAAGACCTTGATTTTTTCTATCATGTGTTTCTGCAGACCGGTTCCGTCGCATTTATTGATCAGCTGGTTTATTTCTATCGCGATAACCCTGCAAGTTTCCTCAACCGATTTTCTCCCGGACGGCTCGATGTGCTGAAAGTGACAGAGGCTATAGAAAATTTTATGCGGAATAACCGTCCCGACTTATTGCCTGCGGCGCGCGACAGGCGTCTGAGTGCCAATTTTAATCTGTTCGCTCTGTTGATGCTGGAAACGGGCCAGGAAGATTACATCGCCGAAAAGAATCAATGTTGGCATATTATCCGGTCTTATCGTAGCGAATGCCTGTTCAACCCGAAAACCCGTCTGAAAAACAAACTCGGCTCATTGCTTTCGTATCTCGGCCGTCGCCCGTTGCTGTATGTCGCCCGTTTCATATACCGTTGATTTCATATGCCGTTGATTTTGTAGTGATGCACCCCGGTGCATCCGACTTATTAACCGGGAGATAAAAACGTTTTACAGATATATGAAAATCATTCTGCTTGTCGTAGGCAAAACAACAACATCCTACCTCCGTGAGGGGATAGAGGAATATTCCACACGTGTAAACAGGTTCATGCCGTTTGAACTGCGCGTCCTTCCCGACATAAAGACATCTAAAAAACTGACACCGGCAATGCAGAAAGAGGCCGAGGGGATGAGGATTCTTGAGCAGATTCAAACCTCCGACCATTTAGTCCTGCTTGACGAGCGTGGGCGCGAATACACTTCCCGTCAGTTTGCCGGATTTATCGATAAGAAAGTACAGACCGTTGCAAAGAATCTTGTGTTTGTAATCGGGGGGCCATATGGGTTCTCGCAAGCGGTCTACAACCGTGCCGATGCTCTGCTCTCGTTGTCGAAAATGACTTTCCCCCATGAGCTAATCCGCCTCTTTTTTGTCGAGCAGCTCTATCGGGCTTTTTCAATCACAGCCAATCTCCCGTATCACCACGATTGAATCCAAGAGGCCGAGCCTCATAAGATGATTTCCCGAAAAATGGCGTCGCTTCTTAACCATAGTGTTTCGGGAATGATAATATTACCCGTAACATTGCGTTTTAGTGCTGGTTGTGAAGCCGGAAGTAACATTCGGCAGTTTGACAGGAACCGGGTGGTAAGTTCTCTGCCGAACTTCGTTTCGGCAAAATCTTCACAGAAACCATCCCTGGTTCGTAACGAAGTTATCACATAGTCGTTGAAACGGTTCAGATTCGTTTCATCATCGATTTCATAAACTGTTTTCCCTTCTGCTGTTTCCGTAACATACTGCCGTATATTCAGCGGGTTATAACGCCTTAGAAACCCGTCGAAACTGTGGGCTGACGTCCCCAGTCCGAGATATGGTGTCAGATTCCAGTATGCCGAATTGTGGCGGCCTTCCATCCCTGGCAGTGCGAAATTTGAAATCTCATAGTGGCCATATCCGTTGCGTTCTGCCGATCGGCACAGAATATCATACATCCTGCATACCGTCGCCTCGTCAGATTCAGAAACTTTCCCATTTTCCCGCATGGCATAAAGGCGCGTCCCCGGTTCATACGACAGCAGGTATGCTGAAAAATGTGGCGGTCTGAATGATAGCAGCCTGTTGAGATTCTCCGTCCAATCTTCGATTGATTGCCCCGGTAGTCCGTAAATAAGGTCGGCACTATAGTTTATGCCGCTTTGTTGCAAAGCCTCCAGTGCGAGCGATGAGGCTTCCGCGCTATGCTGTCGGCCTATTGCCGACAGTTCCCTGGCGTTGAACGATTGTATCCCTATGCTTATCCGGTTTATCCCCAACCCTCTCCATGTATTGATTTTCCCAATGCTGATATCTTCCGGATTTGCTTCTATGGTGAATTCCTGCAACCGGTTGATTTCAACATAACTGCCGATTCCGGCAATCAGTCTGTGAAGTTGTTTGTCCGACATAAGAGATGGTGTGCCGCCTCCCAGATATATGGTCTTCACCTCCTCGTCGAGTTCCACTTTCCTTAGCCGCCATTCCGCCAGCAATGCATCCACATAAGCATCAGTCTCCCCGCCTTCCCCCTTTGAAAAGAAGTCGCAATAGAAACACTTGCTCCTGCAAAACGGTATATGTATATATAGCCCCGCCATAGGTAAGTCGTCAAAATTATTATTCAAAATCAGGTAAAATGTTTGTTCCCCAATAATCAAAATCAGCCCAATAATCAAAATCAGATTGAAACATCTTGTCTTGAATAATGCGATATTTTTCAGATTCGGTTTCGTTTAAATGATTCTTAGCTATTGAGACATCTGTTCCTACGATCTTACCGTTGGGGGCTTTTCCCCAAGAATATGGCATCTTGAGTGAGCCAAAGTGTTTATCTTGGTATAAAACTTCTATTCCGTCTTCTTTGCGTTCTAATTGAAATATGAGAAATCCAACAGTGCTATTGTGTATAGAGCTATTGTGTATTTGGATATTTTTGCCCATGGATAAATATTTCTCAGTTATAGTCAAAATGGTGTAAAATAGTGTCAGCTTTTTGTCTCGCGTTGGCAGATGGCGGTGAAGGCGCACATTCTGCATGGGTCGTTGTCTTCGGCGCATCTGAAGGGGATTGCTGGGTTGAACAGGTCTTCGAGATACTCAATCAGCTTGTCGTTTACTTCGGCCACATAATCGCGGTAATCAAGCAGATTCCATTTCCCGGTGGCCCGTTGCGGGCTTTTCAGCTCCCGATGGTCAACAGACTCGTTCCGCGCCGGAACCCATAATTTCAACGGTTTGATGTCCTGAACCATGGCCTGGCGCAGCTGGAACACCATCGGCTGGATAACCCCGTCATAGCCGGTGAACTGCGCATATGCCTCGCAATAGAGCATGAGCTGTAGGAATGCCTTTTGGTCATATTTCGTGAAAATCTGCTCCACACTGACCGCATCCGTCTTGTCGCCACCGGTTTTGTAGTCGATTATCCTGACTCTCGGATACGCCCCGTCACCCTCATACCGGTCAACGCGGTCAATGCGGCAATTGAAATTGACCGACAGCGATTTATCGCCGCTCCCTTTGATTGTCAGCACATTGGTTGCTTCCCATTCTCCATGCAGATAGACAAACGGGGCGTGGCTTTTCTCCCTTTCGAGAATCTTTTTCACTATTCCGCGTATAACTATCCCGATCAGCCGTGCGTCTCCCGTCAATTCCGTTGTGTTGTTGTCGCCGAGATTGTGGTAACACCTGTTGATAGCCATGGTTATCTGCCTGTCGATTTCAGCCACATTCTTCTGCATCTCATCGAGGTCGGAAGCGGTGATTCTGGCACCCCCGGCCCTCCCTTCGAGGCGTTTGCCGTAGAGATGCTCGAACACCTCGTGGACTACCGTTCCGTAGGTGCTCTCGTCGAGCCAGTCGTTAACGTCGTCTTCCCGCCGGTAGCCCATCACTTTCTCAAAATAGAATGCCATGGGGCATCCGGCATATAGTTTGATTGAACTTGCCGACAGCGAGTGCCGCATATTCGTGTGGTCGCGATAGCGGTTGAGCCTGGCCATCACTTCAGGAGTCTTCTCAACGGTGAATGCCGGTGGTTCCGGCGCCGACATGCGGTAGGGGAGTACCCTCCGGGTCATATTCTCAGGTTTGAAAATATGTGTAAGCTGGTGGATATATCGCGACATCTGGCGGCTTTTCAACCCTGTGGAGCGTGCGTCATAGAGCAGGTAGACGTTTCTGGCGCGTGAAATCATTCGGTAGAAGAAATAGGCGTAGGCATTCTCCTGGTCGTCGGGTGTTGGTAGTCCGTAGGCGCTTCTGAGTACCATCGGAATGAACGACCCTGTGAATTTTGCCCTGGGGAAAATCCGCTCGTTCATCGACGGCAGTATCAATGTGTCGAAATCGAGCGAGCGGGCTTCGAGTACACCCATGATTTGCAGACCGCGCAATGGAACCCCCTCGAAATTGAGCATTTCCCCTTGAACCATCCGTTCCGCAAGGGTGAACACCGTGGCATCTTCAACGAATACATGCCGGCTGTCGAGATACGTTTCGCACAACCTTCTCAGTTTGGCCACAGCATTTGAATAGCGCCGGAGGAATGCTTCTTGCAGAGCCACCGCCCGTGCAATCTGCTGTGAATCCTTCACCCGCGCCATCTCCTCCTCATCGGGTTCTTTTTCCGTTTCCTCCGCATTCTGTTCCGGCTCTTCTTCTGGAAGCCAGCATTTCACTGCCTCACCAAGCCACGCCATCAGTGTGGTCAGATAGGAAAACACTTCATGTCGGTCGGCCTTGTTGGCAACCATTGAAAACACCGGTTTAAGTGCCATATTTTCCGGCATGTCAAACAGCGCTTCCGGCACATTGAAATATTTCCTCTGCTGGATTTCTGCAAGCAGCCTGGTGGATTCCAACGGGTGATAACCTCTCACCAGCGGATGCGACAGCACGTTTTTCACATCGTCGCGGAAAAAACAGTTTTCCGACTTCGATTTGTATGCCCTCATCTGCATCGACACCACGTTGCGTATCAGTCCGGCCACAGAAGTGTTTTTCAGTTTATATCCCATAGTGATGTTCAATGGGGCGATATGGTCGGGCAGCGAATTGAGAAGCGGGGTCAGCGTGCTCTCCTCCGGCAGCACTATGGCCGTGTTCTTCAACATCCCCTCATCTATGGGGATGTTTGACGGGAATATTCCGTTAAGCAGCTTACCGATTATTTTCGCCTGACCCACACGCGAGGGTACTCCTAAGATTTCAATCTTCGGGAACCCTTCTATTGGCGCTACACAGTCATACCGCGATGGAAATTCCTCTTGGTAACGTTTCACATGGCGGGCTGCTGCAAAACTTTCATCGGCAAAAACCGGCGAGGCAAGGTCCCAATAGAAATCACCCATGCTCGTTTGGTCTTCGTCGTTGCGCATATCGCGCAGCTTGGTGAAGATTGTCTGCTCGGCTTTCGACAGGTTGTTGAACCCCACGAAAACGTAACGCCGGAACGGCAATCGCTCTGTCTCGTTCTCCTCAAGTGCTTTCACCGCTCTGCGGTAGGCCATTCCCGGAGTATGCAGTCCCATCGATTCCAGGCGGCTTTGGAAACCATAGTAAATCTCCTTCATAACCTGCCACAGGCGAAGGAATCCCGTGGCCAAAGGTGCATCGGGCGATTCCTCGTTGACAGGGTGTGCCACATGGTTCCAAAACTCCTGCACTTCCTGCGGCACTTTCTCCTCATCCCAGTAATGCCTTATGATTTCAATCTGCTCGCTGGTCAGGTAGTTGGCCGAAATCTCCTTCAGTGTCTCCACGTTGTGGAAAATCACCTCCGGATTGGCTAGCGACGTGTCAACATCGTCGAAATCATTAAGCAATATGTCGGCCCAGAACACAAACCGGTTGAAATCTATTGTGTCGGCCTCGGCATCGCTGCGGTGGGCGCGCACCACCTCTCGGTAAACGTCATAAAGTATGAAAATCATCTCCATCCGGTCGCCCGGCACACCGTCGGAGAACCCCTCCACGAAATCCACGATGGTGGTGCATTCCGGATGCACCATCGGTGTGCTGCTCTCGCGCGACACCCGTCCCACGAAGTCGGTGAAAAACGTCGCACTCCGTTTGTTGGGGAACACAAAACAATAGTCGAGCATCTTTTCAGGTTCATGCTCAACATAGGCTTGGGCAACGGCGCGCAGAAACGGGGTTCTCTCTTTTTCCATCTGGTTACAACAGTTATTTGTTCACAAAGATAGCACAAAAACGCCACTCTGCTTCCCACTTAATATCCCAAAAAATAGCTACCTTTGCAAATCACCAATCGACATAATTTGAAAAGAATTGATATGAAAACCCGCGATGAATTAATCGACGACCTCCTGACTCTCGCTTTTGCCGAGGATGTCGGCGATGGCGACGCTACGACATTGTCAACCATCCCCGCCACTGAGATGGGGCGTCAGCAGCTGATTGTCAAACAGGAAGGCATCCTTGCCGGGGTGGAAATCGCCCGCAAAGTTTTTGAGAAGTTCGACCCTGAGCTGAAAATGACCGTCTACATCAACGACGGTGCCCATGTCAGTCCCGGTGATGTGGCCTTTGTGGTCGAAGGCCGTGTGCGTTCCCTGTTACAGACCGAGCGTATAATGCTCAACATAATGCAGCGCATGAGCGGAGTGGCCACAATGACAGCCATCTACCAGTCGCGTCTCGAAGGCCTCCACACCAAAGTGCTTGACACTCGGAAGACAACCCCCGGAATGCGTCTGCTCGAAAAAGAAGCCGTTAAAATAGGCGGAGGCAGCAACCACCGCATCGGCCTTTTCGACATGATTCTCATCAAGGATAACCACGTTGATTTCGCCGGGGGCATCACTCAGGCCGTCAGCGCCGCCAAGCAGTGGTGCAAAGACAACGGCAAGAACTTGCAGATTGAACTTGAAGTGCGCAACACCGATGAAATCGACCAGGCACTTGAAGCCGGGGTTGACCGCATCATGCTCGACAATTTCACTCCGGCTCGCACCCGTGAGGCCGTAGAGCGCATCCGCGCCTATGTAGCCCCGGCCGAAACACTTGCCGCCGACCCCCACAAACACTCCGGCAAAGACATCGAAATCGAATCATCAGGAGGCATCACCCTCGACACCCTCCGCAGCTACGGCGAGTGCGGTGTCGACTTCATCTCCGTCGGCGCCCTCACCCATTCCGTCAAAGGCCTCGACATGAGCTTCAAAGCCTGCTGACACCTCTCATCTGAACCATCCTACCCATACTAAATAACCCGGGGAGCGGCTTATGCCGCCCCCGTTTTCATTTTAACAGGCAATGACATTGTTATCAAAAATAATCATAGAGGTCTGTTATGGCATTGGCACTCTCTACGTAGAATTATTTCAGCTGAAAGTTCTGCTTAATCTGTTTTAACATCAGCACAATCTCCAATAGTTGCAGATATGTGTCGATTCGTTGTGCATTCGGATTATTTTGTGGTAATCAATAAGATTATGAAAAGAGCCCGATTTATCCCATTGTTGATTAGATTGTGTTAAAGCGAAACTGGATGGGATGAAATGGATCATTCCGGCACTTCGTTTGCAGCCAGACGCTGACGCACTACCTCATAAATCATCACTCCTGCTGCCACTGAAACGTTGAGCGAACCGATATGGCCAATTTGGGGAATGGCCACTTTTGTGTCGCAGAATCTTAGCACGTCTTCAGAAATGCCAACATCTTCAGCTCCCATCACAAGGGCTACCGGTGATGAGGTATATTCAGCCAGCGTATAGTTGAGTGTTGATTTCTCTGAAGCGGCCACAACCATATATCCGTTGTCTTTTAGGAATTTCACGGCATTGAGAATGCTGGTTTCGCGGCAAACAGGCAGATAGTTGAGTGCGCCGGCCGATGTTTTCATCGCGTCGCCGTTCACACCTACGCCACCACGGCGGGGTATCACTATGGCATCTACTCCGGCACATTCACATGTACGTGCTATTGCACCGAAATTCCTCACATCCGTAACCCCGTCGAGCAGAACGATGAAGGGCAGTCGTCCCTCTTCGTAAATGGCCGGAACCACGTTGTCGAGGCTTTCATATGTGACAGCCGATAATATGGCAATCACACCTTGGTGGTTTCTGCGGGTGATGCGGTCGATTTTCTCCGCCGGCACTTTTTGCACAAGCACGCCATGGCTTTTTATGACTCCCATAAGTTCACGGGCAAGGTCTCCTTTCAGGTCGCGGTTGACCATCACTTTATCAATCTCTTTTCCGGCTTCAATGGCTTCTATAACCGCGCGGATTCCAAATATGTAGTCGTCTTTTTCGAGCATTTCTGTTGTAGTTGTTTGGTTATTAAACGGTCTTTCGACATCATCTTATTTAGCGCCAAGAAGGGCCTTGGCGTTTTCAAGCGCGGCAGCGTTTACTTCTGAACCCGATAGCATCACTGCCAGCTCCTTCACTCTCTGTTCGGGGGTAAGTTCGCTGATACGGGTCACGGTTGTGCTGTCAGTGTCTTCTTTAAACACTTTGAAGTGGCTTTGCCCTTTCGATGCAACCTGCGGCAGATGGGTGATTGCAACCACCTGTATGTTGCCTGCAATCTGTCGCATAAGTTCCCCCATCTTGTCGGCTACGTCGCCTGATACTCCGGTGTCAACTTCGTCGAAGATTATCGACGGCAGCTGCATTTTGTCGGCTACGATGGATTTTATCGAAAGCATGAGCCTTGAGATTTCGCCTCCTGATGCTGTGTTGCCAACAGGCAGCAGGGGCTGGTTCTTGTTAAAGGCGAAAAGGAATTCAACCTGGTCGATGCCTGTCGATGTCAGTTCGGTGTCACGCACTGTGATTTCAACCTGCAGGTTTTTCATCCCTAACGGCAACGCCCGCTCTTTGAGGAGTTTCCCGAAACGTTCCGCCTCTTCGTGACGCATTTTAGAGATTTCGGCTGCGATTTCGAGGGCTTCTTTTTTTGCCCGTTTGGCCGCGATTTCAAGAGTCTGTAAGGTATCGCCGCTTAGTGCTATCCCTTTCAGGCGTTTTTTCATGTCGTCGCGTTGGGCAATCAGTTCCTCAACGGTCTCCGCCTTGTAGCGTCTTTGCAGATCATACAGCAGGTTGAGACGTTCCTCTACGGCATCCAGTCTGGCAGGGTCGTCGTTCAGGTCGCGGTCATATTCGGAAAATGTGGCGGATATGTCTTGTAGTTCAACCCTGACAGCCTGTAGCCTTTCCGATATGCTGTCGGCCTCGTCGATGAGGTCACTCAGTTCTCCGGTTTCGTCAAGAGCTGTTTTAACAAGCTGTTCGGCATTCTCTTCTCCATCTGTCAGTGCGTTTATTGCAGCTCCGAGGGAACGTTTCACATCCCCCATGTTGATGAGCAGCTCCCGCTCATGTTCAAGCTCCTCCAGTTCCCCCTCCGAAAGGTCTGCTTCTTTCAGACGCTGGTATTGGAAGCGGAGGAATTCCTCATCCTCTTTCGATTGCTCGATCATGCGCCGCTCCTGTTTATAGCGTCTTACGGCATGTCGGTAATTATTATAAGCTATTGTGAGCTGTGCCAGTTTCTCCTTGTTCCCGGCCAGACAGTCGATGACTCGCAGTTGGTAGGGAGGTGATGCCAGTAGCAGGTTCTGGTGCTGAGAATGTATGTCTATGAGTTGGAGGGCTGCTTCCTGCAATATCGACAAGTTGACCGGGCAATCGTTGATGAATGCCCGCGACCGCCCGTTAGGTGCGATTTCCCTTCGCAGGATAATCGTATCTCCGTCCCAGTCGATATCGTTGTTTTTGCAGAATTCCTCTAACTGTGAATAACCTTCCACACTCAGTGATGCTTCAATCACTGATTTGACATCGTGTCTGCGCACCACCTTGCTGTCGGCTCTTCCTCCGAGCAGCAATCCCAATGCTCCGAGTATGATTGATTTGCCGGCACCGGTTTCTCCTGTGAGGATATTGAGCCCCTCATGCAACGTTATGTCGATGCTGTCAATCAGTGCGTAGTTGGATATATGCAAGGTCTGTATCATTGCTTTCGATAGGTTGGTGTTGAAATGCGGGGATTATGCCGTAATTCTACTTGTTTTTACCCTCTTTTATAAGGTTGATGCGTTTCATCTCAGTTGGATAGAGAGGGGTGAGAAGTTCCACAACCTTTGTGCGCTCGGTCTGCGAGGCTTTTGTGTAGAGATTAACAAGTTCGTCGAGTTTGGCATCCTTAAACAGCGACAGTGCAACCGACATTGGATCGGCATCGTAGACCTTTTGCAGGTTTTCAAGCGTAGTGGTTATTTTTGCCCTTCCTTTATCGGGTGACAGGAACATCTCGTCGAGGCCTGTACGGTGGTAGTCATACAGTATGTTGCGTGTCACTGAGGTGCCCGGCGCGGTGAATGCATCCAGCACCGCCGACCGGTTCTTTTTGTCCTCAAATGCTTTCCATCCGCCTTCACCTGACGACTGTGCCATCTGCACAATCATTTTCAGCCTGTCGAATGCCTCTTCGCCACCTTTTGGCGCGAATGAATCACGGTCGAGGGCTATGATGAGATAGGCATAGAAATTCAATATGGCCGTCAGCTGGCTTTCCATCGTATTGACGGTGAAGTTCAGCGGCTCCCCCTCCTGGTAGGTGAATTCGATTTTGGTGTCTTTGAAGTTCAGCAGGGTGGTGGTGTATGTGCTGTTGTAGACCGGTCGCGATGACTGTATCTGCAAGTCACCTTTCAGCGTATTGTCGGTGTAGTCGGCGATGGTGAAAAACAAACGGCAGTCGATACGCTCGTTGACCGCATATTGGTCGTTTGTGAAGTGTGTCGTGTTCATATATTCCCTGATGGCTTCTGCAAGGGTTTCAAACACGCTGCGGTTGGTGGCCTGGATTTGGTCGGTGTTGATTTCCACCTGGCAGTTCAGTTCCTGGGCGGTTGCCGTTTCTGGTGGCAACAGCATGAGACAGACTGCCGCTGTAGTGGCTATGACGTTGATAAATCTTGCAATTGCGTTATGTGTCACATGTTTAATCATATGCATTATAACGAATCACTCATGTTTGATATTGCCGATTGCGTCAAGAATGTCGGCTGCAACCTCGTTCTTGCTTTTCAACGGGTATCTTATGGCATCTCCCTCTTTTGTGAAGATTGTGATTTTATTGGTGTCTGTGCCGAATCCGGCCCCCTTGTCGCGCAATGAGTTCATAACAATCATATCCAGATTCTTACGTTCCATTTTGTCTGCGGCATTGCTGGCTTCGTTGTCCGTTTCTAGTGCGAATCCAACCAGAATCTGATTCGGTTGTTTTGCGCGTCCCAGAGTTGCTGCAATGTCGGGATTCTTGACCAGTTCGAGATTGGGGATTGCGCTCTTTTCCCTTTTAATTTTCCTGTCTTCCCGGTTGGCAACGGAATAGTCTGCCACTGCTGCGCACATCACGGCTATGTCTGCATGGTCGAAGATGCTTTCACATGCCGCAAGCATTTCGTTTGCCGATTCCACATCGATAATCGTTATTCCTGCATGGGATGGTCTACGGTCAACCGGGCCGAGCACGAGGGTGACTTCCGCACCGCGTTTGGCAGCCTCTTCGGCGATGGCTATTCCCATTTTACCGGTGGAGTAGTTGCTGATATATCTCACCGGGTCGATTTTTTCGCGGGTCGGTCCGGCGGTGATAAGCATTGTTTTCCCCTTCATGGTTTGGCTGCGGCTGAAAAAATCACATAAAGTGTCGAAAATTTTTTCAGGTTCTTCCATGCGTCCCTTACCAACAAGATGCGACGCTAATTCCCCCTCCGCTGGTTCGATTATATTAACCCCGTATGATTTCAGTTGCTCTATGTTGCGGAGAGTCGATGGGTGCTGCATCATGTCGAAATCCATTGCCGGAGCGGCGAAAACTGTGGCTCTCGTCGACAGGTATGAGGTCACAAGCATGTTGTCGGCAACTCCGTTGGCCATCTTAGCCAAAGTTGATGCTGTGGCTGGTGCGACAACGAAAGCATCCGCCCACAGCCCAAGGTCTACATGTGAATGCCATTGGCCGGTATTGGCTGTGAAAAACTCGCTGATTACAGGTTTCCCGCTAAGGGTTGAGAGGGTCACCGGGGTTATGAACTCTTTGGCATTCGGGGTCATTATCACCTGTACCTCAGCCCCAGCCTTAACCAGCAGCCTCACAAGCGTGGCTGTTTTATAGGCGGCTATCCCGCCGGTGATTCCCAGCACTATATGTTTGCCTCTGATGCAATCCATGTTATAGCCAATAACTTTCTGATATTGTCGCAATCAACGCATTCGCAGTTTGATTGCCATCATTATGCGTTTCATGTCTGACGGGAAGTCTCCCTGCTGGATCCAGCTGAAATATCCGGGGTCTTTTTTCAACACCTCTGTCACCAAGACTCCCTTGTATTTGCCGAAGTTTATGACTTCCCGATGCTGGTCGTCATAAATCATGCGTCCCATTATATCGACATTATTATTCTGTGAGGAATAAGCCGACAACTGCTCCATGTCGTTGGGTAAATCGTCGTATCGGTCGAGCTGGGCCATTAACACCTCATAAGTGGCGCGTGTGTCGGCATTGGCCGAATGCGCTCCTTCAAGCTCTTTGTCGCAATAAAAGCGGTAGGCGGCTGTGAGTGTCCGTTGCTCTTTCTTGTGGAAGATGGTCTGCACATCGATGAATCTCGGGCGTGAGAAATCGAAGTCAACACCGGCACGCGCAAATTCCTCGGCAAGCATCGGAATATCGAACTTGTTTGAATTGAACCCTGCTATGTCGCATCCTTCAAAACTTTTTGCCAGCTGGGTTGCAACCTGTTTGAATGCTGGTTTGTCGGCCACATCTTCATCGAAGATATGGTGTATGGAAGATGCCTCTTCCGGGATATGCATACCGGGATTGATTCTTATTGTACGTTCCTCTTCGTGGCCGTCAGGATAAACCTTTATCATCGACATTTCCACGATTCTGTCGTGTAATATGTTGGTGCCGGTGGTTTCCAGATCAAAGAACATCACCGGTTTTGTCAGCTTGAGTCTCATTTATGGCAGGTATTATTAGACGTCTCGTACTGTTATTAGAAATCCTGCACGGTCATAGGCATCAGGATTACAACCAAATCGGTGTTTTCTGCATTTTCCTCTGGCTGGAATACTCCCGGGCGCGACGGATCTGCCAGTTTCAGAATAACATTAGAGGTTGAGAGTATGCCGAAAATTTCAAGAAGGTATGCAGAGCAGAAGCCTATTACCATTTGTTCACCTGTGAAATCGCACGGCACCTCTTCATGGGCGAATGAGTTCACATTGGGATCGTCGACTTTCATCTCAACACGGGTAGGGGTGAACCTGAATTTCACCAGACCATGACCTGGATCGGCACATACTGACACACGCCTTACGGCTGTGAGTATGGCGCTCCGGTCAACAGTCACCGTATATGGGTTATTTGTTGGTATAACGCGATTATAATCAGGGAAATTACCTTTTATGAACCGGCAGTTGAGGGTTATATCTTCTGTTTCAAAAACTGCGCTACGCGATGAGATGGTGACATTGACGTCTGCCTCCTTGTCGAGAAGCGATTTCAAAATAATCGATGGTTTTACCGGCACGATGCATGAGGCTGTGATGCCCGGAGCTGAGGTGCGGTCGATATATCTCACCAGCTTGCGGGTGTCGGTGGCCACAAACGTGATGCCGTCCTCTTTGATATCCCACAGTATTCCCATCATCTGGGGCCGGATTTCATCTGTCCCCACAGCAAAAAGGGTGTTTTCAACTCCGTTGAGAATCTGGGTTGCGGGACACACCATTTTCAGGCTTTCCTCAGCAGATGTTGTCTCTATGGTTTCGGGATATTGGTCTCCGTCGAGTGCTACTATGTCGAAATTTCCGCCGGGGAAACTGATTTTAGTGGCAAGGGTGTTGTCGTTAATCTCGAATTCCACATCAACATCCGGCAATTCTTTTGCCATGTCGGTAATGCGGCGGGCATTGAGGCAAAAGCGGCCTTCTCCCTCTACATTCTTGATCGGCAGACGGGCCGAAAGCGTATTTTCTGAGTCTGACGCTGTGATTTCAAGGCTGTCATCAACCACTTTAAGCAAGAAATTGTCGAGAATGGAGATTGTGTTCTTGGCGTTGATTACTTTGCTCACTCCTGAAAGGGTGGAGTAGAGGGCTTTGCTCGCAACATTGAATTTCATCGTTATATCGTTTTTATTGTTTTGCTATTTCAGAGTGTGTTTGAATTTAACTCAAAGATACGAAAATATTGAGAGGATTTTTGGAGGGATTTTCGCAAGTAAGTTCAAACACGCGTTTATTCAACCACACAAAGATACAAAATCCGGTGGCAAAAGTCAACCCCTTATTATCCGCATTTCGATGTGCCGCATGATGTGCACAGCAGGCATCCTTCCTGGTAGATAAGGGTTTCCTGGCCACAGTTGGGGCATCGTTGCCCATTGGCTTTGGTGCCGTTGGGCAGATATTTTTTCAATGCGCGTTCAACACCCATTTTCCATGTGTTGATGCTTTTTGAATCAAGTTCGAGGGTGCCTACGAGTTTGAGTACCTGGTCTATTGGCATTCCATAGCGCAACACGCCTGAAATCAGCTTCGCGTAGTTCCAATATTCGGGGTTGAATTTGTCTGATAGCCCTTCTATAGTGGTTTTATGGCCGCGCTTGTTCACAAACTGGAAGTCGTAGCGCTTGTTTCCTTCCGGATCTACGGCTTTGATTATTTTGCCGTGGTTGACCGATTTGGGGCAGAATATGCCATCCTCATCATCGGCCAGTCCGGTGAAGATTTCATATGGTTTCCCATCCATGAGTCCCACGAATGCAATCCATTTTTCTTTGTTGTTCTGGAATCTAACCACATCGGCATCAAGCTCTATCGGGCGTTTGGTGGCATGCGGGTATGGCTCTGAAGCGGTCGCCTCATTTTTTTTCTTTTTGCTCTCCATGGCCAACAGCACTCCGGAACGGGATCCGTCGCGATAGACTGTGCAGCCTTTGCATCCCGACCGCCATGCCTCGACATACAGTTTATTGACCATATCCTCGCTGACGTCAGCCGGCAGATTGATGGTGACTGAAATCGAATGGTCTACCCATTTCTGTATACGTCCCTGCATACGCACTTTCTCGAGCCAGTCAATATCATTTGATGTGGCTCCTGCATAGGGCGACCGGGCCACAATGGCATCCAGTTCTTCTTGGGTATAATCCTGTTTCACCTCTATTCCGGCCACTTTCATCCATTCGATGAACTTCGGATGGTAAACAACATATTCCTCGAAGGCGTCGCCTGTTTCATCAACATAGTCAATGCGCACTTCGGCATCATTGGGGTTGACTTTACGCCTACGTTTGTAAACCGGCATGAACACTGGTTCTATTCCGGAGGTGGTGCGGGTCATAAGGCTTGTGGTGCCTGTGGGGGCGATGGTGAGGCAGGCTATGTTGCGGCGCCCTTGTTTTGCCATTCTCTCATACATGTAGGGGTCTTTCTCTCTGAGGCGGTTCAAGAAAGGGTTGTTCTTTTCCCGTTCATGGTCGAACACCTCGAAAGCTCCTCGCTCTCCGGCCATGTCGACCGATGAATTATATGCGGCTAATGCAAGATGTGAATGCACTTTTTCGGAGAAGTCTGTGGCTTCGGGGGTGCCGTAGCGCAGCCCCATGGCGGCTATCATGTCACCTTCGGCGGTTGTGCCCACGCCTGTGCGTCTCCCTTTGAGGGTCTTGGCGCGTATTTTTTCCCAAAGATGACGCTCGGGGCGCTTGACTTCTTCAGTCTCCGGATCGGCATCGACTTTTTCAAGTATGGTATCGATTTTCTCCATTTCCAGGTCGATTATATCATCCATGATACGTTGGGCTTTGCCTACATGTTTGGCAAACAGCTCATAATCAAATTCTGCCTGGGGGGTGAAGGGATTCTTCACATAGGAATAAAGATTGATAGCCAGCAACCGGCATGAGTCGTAGGGGCACAGCGGTATCTCTCCGCAAGGATTGGTCGAGATTGTGCGGAAGCCCAGGTCGGCATAGCAGTCGGGCAGCGACTCGCGGGTGATTGTGTCCCAGAACAGAACCCCGGGTTCTGCCGATTTCCATGCGTTATGGATGATTTTGCTCCAGAATGCCTTGGCGTCGATTTCCTTTTCAGTATCAGGCTCTGTGGAGTTAACAGGATATGTCTGGCGATAGGGCTTCCCTTCTGTTGCAGCACGCATGAATTCATCATCGATGCGTACTGACACATTTGCCCCGGTCACTTTTCCTTCTGTCATTTTTGCATCCACGAAAGCCTCTGAATCCGGATGCTTGATTGCAACTGTAAGCATCAATGCGCCACGGCGTCCGTCTTGCGCCACTTCGCGGGTGGAGTTTGAGTAGCGTTCCATAAACGGCACCAGGCCGGTTGAGGTCAATGCCGAGTTCTTTACCGGGGTGCCTTTGGGCCGGATATGGCTGAGGTCGTGTCCTACTCCGCCACGGCGTTTCATGAGCTGGACCTGTTCTTCATCAATGCGGATTACACCGCCGTAGGAGTCAGGATTGCCGTCGAGCCCTATAACAAAGCAATTCGACAGTGAGCCAACCTGGTAGTGGTTACCTATCCCCGACATGGGGCTTCCTTGCGGCACGATATAACGGAAATCTTTCAAATATCCGAATATCTCCTCTTCGCTCATCGGATTGGGATATTTCCGCTCTATCCTGGCGATTTCGGAGGCTATGCGGTGGTGCATGTCGTCGGGGGTCAGCTCAAAAATGTTTCCGAAAGAATCTTTGAGTGCGTATTTGCTGACCCATACGCGGGCGGCAAGTTCGTCACCGTTGAAATATTTCACGCTTGCCTGATAGGCTTCGTCATAACTATAGGTCTTGCCAGCCTCGATATCCTTTGATGCCATGGTGGTTGTTATTTTCTGGTTTTTAGGGCTTAGTTTTTCTTGTATGTGGTTATATCTGTTGACTGCCGCCGGGCGTGTTCAATAGCACTTGTAATGTCTGTGCACAGCGGAGGTCTCTTTCATCATGCAAACTTCGTTATTTTCGGCCATTATTCCAAATTTAGCAACATGCAAAGTGGGGGATTGTTGAAAACTTTCCTGATTCAATTAGCTAATTTTGTGATTATCAACGGTGTATCTTTTTGTGTGGCTGCTTGGAATTATCGAAAATGAATTATATGCCTGGCTGTTGGGTTTTGATAAATTAATACTACCTTTGCAATATATTTAATCGATTGGCTTATATGGATAACTCGAATTATTGGTTGTCGCGCCGCACAATCCGTCGGTATGCCGACCGCTCTGTTGATGCGGCGCTTCTTGATGATTTGCTGCTCAAGGCGTCACATGCGCCGACAACAGGCAATATGCAATTATACAGTGTTGTTATAACTACTGCACCTGATCAGCGTAGGCTCTTGGCTCCATGCCACTTCAATCAGCCTCAGGTTGAGAGCGCCCCTGTTGTGTTGACATTCTGCGCTGATTTCAACCGCTTTTCCCGCTGGTGTGAGAATCGTGATGCACAGCCTTGTTATGATAATTTCCAGTCGTTTATAGCTGCTGCGATAGATGCTATTGCATTTGCCCAGCAGTTTAATACTTTGGCTGAAATGGAGGGGCTGGGTTGTTGCTGGCTCGGCACCACGACTTATAATGCTCCACAGATTGCCGAAATACTGAATCTGCCCCGGTTGGTTGTGCCCGTGATAACGCTGACAGTCGGTTATCCAGCCGACGGTGGTGTTGATGTTGGCCGTCTGCCCCTTGAAGCGATTTCACATCATGGCAGATATGCCGATTATTCTCCCGAGACAATAAATCGGCTTTATGCTGAAAAGGAGGCAAGGGAAGATTCTGCGAAATTTGTCGAAGAAAACAATAAACAAACATTGGCACAGGTTTTTACCGATATCCGGTATCCCCGTGCCAACAATGAGCATTTTTCAGTTGTGTTTCTTGATTTTCTACGCAAATCCGGATTCCTGGATGCATAAATGCCGGCTGCTTTATTCCTCAACGAAACTTTTTTCGATTGAGGCAACATCTTCCTGCAGTTGCTTTTCAAATGGCAGTCGTTGTTCGATATTCTTACATGCATAGATGACTGTGGCGTGATTGCGCGACAGGCGGGTGCCTATTGCTGTCAGTGGCATCTTGGCATGTTTCTTGGCCATATACATAACCATCTGTCTTGCATCCGAAATCTCGCGTTTGCGTGATTTTGTGAAAATCGATTCGGGGTCAATGTTGTAGTGTGATGCCACCCCTTGTGTAATCATCTCGAAGTTGATGGTTTTGCGATGCATTTTAACCACATTGGCCATCACATGGCGTGCAAGGTCGAGAGTGATTTCTTTGTTCATCACTGTTGCATGTGCCAGAAGGGAAACCACAATGCCTTCAAGTTCTCGCACGCTTTCAGTCACATTTTCGGCGATGAAGTCCATCACCTCCTGTGGGAGTGACAATCCGTCTTGCTCGGCTTTGAGCTTGAGGACATTACGGCGCAACTCAAGGTCGGGACGCTCCAGTTCAACCGTCATGCCCCATTTAAAACGCGACAGCAACCTGTCGGTCATCCCTTTCAGGTCAGTGGGGCAGCAGTCGCTCGACATGATGATCTGTTTCTGGTTCTGATGCAGGTGGTTGAAGATATGGAAAAACGTGCCCTGTGTCTTTGGTTTGTCAATCAAATCCTGTATGTCATCGATAATCAACGTGTCTATGCTTTGATAGAAATTGATGAACTCGTTGATTTTTCCGGTTCTGGATGCAACGGTGTATTGGCTTTCAAAAAGCCTGGCACTGACATAGAGTATACGGGCCGCCGGATTTGTCTCCCTGATTTTGATTCCGATTGCCTGGATTAGGTGGGTTTTGCCTACACCTGTGGGGCCGAACACGAACAACGGATTGAATGTCTTGCATTTAGGGTCTTTGGCAATGGCCTCACCTATAGTGCGTGCGATTTTATTCGAGGTCGATCCGCAATAGTTCTCAAATGTGTATTTGGGATTTAGCTGGGAGTCAAATGTGGGGTCAACAGGGGTTTGGAAAAGATTGGCTGTAGGTCGGGATTTAAGCACCGGTGATACCGTAAGACCGGCTTCATTGATTCCGGTCTCAGGCTTGTTGCTGATCTGATTGTAGTGATAGAACAGCTTCACATCATTACCATAGACTCTGCGAAGTGTTGCGCCAAGAATGGTTATATATGTGTTTTCAAGATGCTCTGCGAAGAATGGCGACGGCACACTCAGGGTCAGTCGCCCGTTTTCAAATCCGAGCGACGTTATTGGTTTGAACCAGGCGTCGAATTGTTCGGGCCTGATGTTGTCCGCGATAATGCGCAGACACTCGTCCCATAACTTTATGTGGGTTTTGTTCATGATTCTGTTGAAACTTTGTGATGCAGCTCCGCAACAGATTCATGCGTGTGGGGCAATGAGCAGAGCCAATCTTTTCCGATGCAAATTTCCGCCTTTTTTTGTTGAAAAACAAACCGTGATTTATTTGCATTTTTGCAGCGGATTTTAACAATGCTGTTGTTCAGCGAATTATGCGGCTTCCGGCTTTTTGCTTTATGGACGCTTGTAAATCTATTGTAAAACAGTGTGTTATAAACGGGGGCTGTGATATAGGGTATATTAGTGCAGATTCATATAACAGGATAATAACTACATAATTATTTGATAAAGGGCTTTCTCGCATGTATATTGTTCAATATGATATTATCCGGAATGATTGCAGATAACGGCCATATGCCCATTATCCGATTGTCTGTAATACCGCAAGAATCAGAATCGGTTTTAACATCATATTTTAATTGGCATGAATTTTGAATCGGGCAATGATTCCTTCGTATTTTCAGTGTGGATTGGCATTTTTATAGGTCACTGGCGAATCTTCAGATGTGCCGTCAAATTATGTTGTAGAACATGTCTTTTTCTCGCCCCTATAATTGCGTTAACTAATTTTAACCCCGATGCGTTACACGCCTTCAGTTGGCGTTTTTTAGCGGTTGTTAACGCTAATTGGGTGATGGTTAGTGAACTAAATTTGCCCATATGCTGTTTGTTTTGTAATTTTGCACTCGAAAGAGTAAATAATGCAGGATGCAGAGGCGTCCACAAATGAGTTTGAATCTTGGCGATAGATTTTGAATATCATTGCCTGTATTCGCTCACCGCCGAAAATCGGCAAGGAAACCGGGCTGTTATCACCCATGTTGTATTTCCGAAGGATTTATTTCTCACTTTGCTGGAATATATATGTCGGCTACCGGTCGGTAAACCGCTTCGTGTGACGTTCTCACACAACATATTTTCCGTTGTTTTATAAAATTCCTATCCGGACGCATTTGGAATGCGGATGGTGGGCATGTGCCGCGATTAACATCGCCGGTATCATGTGGAACACACTCCTTCGGGGTTTCCTTTATTATGAACCTCAATTGTTAATAATGAAGAAACTTTCAATTCTGATTGCCGGTTTGGCCATTATGCTGCTATCAGTTTCGGCGTTTTCTGATAAACGTAGGGAAGCAGCTCTCGGTAATCAAGTGCCATCTTTGGTTCTCGGAGAATCCGATTCCATTGTGTCGCTTGAATCATTGAAAGGCAAATGGGTAATCTTATCGTTTTGGTCGGCAGCAGATGCTTTTTCGCGCATGTCGCAAAACGAAGTGAGCCGTTTTTCAAAATCCTTGCAGGATGATGACTCGGCAGAGAGAATCGAGTTCGTGTCTGTTAATTTAGACCGTTCAAAGCGTCTGATGCAGGAAATAGTGAAACTCGACAATCTCGATTCAGACAGTCAATTCCATATCTCCGACCCATCTGAGGAGATTGAGCTCCGTAATGCGTTCAGAATGAACGAGGGGCTGCGAACTTTTATCATTAACCCAGAGGGGGTTTTGGTCGAGGCCGACCCCACCTATGAAAGTTTGCGTGCCATTGTCAGACGTCAGGCTTAAAAACTCGAAAACAATGCCCCGCGAATCCTGCTAACAGATTCGCGGGGCATTGTTTTCGAGTTTTTATGTGTGGTTTTTTATTCAAAAGCAAATTTTATAACTTGGTGGTATTCTTCTCCGGGGTTCAGCCTCTGTGAGGGGAATCCCGGTTGGTTCGGGGCATCGGGGCATCCTTGGCATTCAATGGCAACTGCTGCATAATCGTGGTAGGTAGCGCCATTTTTACCTGTCGGGCATCCTTCGAGCCAGTTGCCGCTATACACTTGCGCCGCAGGCTGGGTCGTGCTTACTGTAACCTTATGGCCCGACTTTTCTGACCGCAGCGAGGCAACTTCTTTGAGTGTTCCGTCGTAATTGTCAACAAGCCAGCAGTTGTCATAACCTTTGCCGAATTTCAATGCGTCGAATTCATCATTAATCCTTTCTCCGATGGTGTGCTCTTTGGTGAAATCCATCGGGGTGCCTTCAACAGAGGCTATCTCACCGGTTGGGATCAGGGTGCTGTCGGTCGGTAGCCATTTGGAACAGTTGAGTTTGAGAATCTGGCTAAGACCGTCGCCGCTGTCATGTCCGTCCATATTGAAATAGGCATGGTTGGTAAGATTCACAACTGTCGGTGCATCTGTGGTGGCTCTGTAGTTAATGGTCAAGCAATTGTTATCATCCCATTCATAAGCTACCGTTGCTTTGAGATTTCCGGGATACCCCGCATCTCCATCCTGACTCTCCAGAGAGAATACAACTCGGCTGTCGCCGTCGTTAGTGCAGTTCCATATACGGTTCTGATAGCCGTCGGGACCTCCATGCAGGTGGTTGGGGCCGTTATTGACAGGGAGAGTATATTCAACACCATCGAGTTTGAAGTGGCCTTTGGCTATGCGGTTGGCATATCGTCCGGGTGTTTTCCCCGAGCATGGGCCGTCGGCCAGATAGGCCATCGGATCATCATATCCTATTACCACATCGGTCATTTTTCCGTCTCCTTCAGGAAGCCTGACTGCCACGATGCCGGCGCCGAGCGACGACAAAACAACCTGTGCCCCTCTTTTATTGGTTAAAGTCAGCCATGTTATTTCTCCGAGATCTGTCTGGAACGTTGTTGTTTCAAGTTTCATGATATAGTTTCGTATTTGTTGAATTTTAGCTGGATTACAAGTAAAGCATCCTCTTTATTTAGGATATGCTCTCCCACAAAGTTACTCATAAAATTCTTACCTCTTGAAAAAAATAGCTAATTTTGTAGGTGAGTGCCGAATTTTTCATCAGAAGTCAAAGGGACTTCTAAGTCCCAATATTTAGCAAGCTATGCCGAATACCGACGGCCATTTATCCGAATCGCCTCACACTTCGCGTAATAACTATGTTGAAGTGATAGTGCCGTTGCCTCTTGAGACAACGTTCACTTATCGTGTGCCTGAGCACATGAAGGGGCAGATTTCCGTTGGGTCGAGGGTGATTGTGCCTTTCGGATTGAAAAAATTCTACACTGCGATTGTTATAGGCACACCCAATCTTCCACCGGAAGGATTTGAAATCAAAGATGTGGCAATGGTGCTCGACTGCTATCCCGTTGTACGCCATCCTCAGGTGAAACTTTGGCAGTGGATTGCTGATTATTATCTTTGCGCATTGGGTGATGTTTACCGGTCTGCAGTGCCCGCAGGCTTGAAAATAGAAAGCGAAACATTTGTTGAGATCAACCCAGACTATGATTTTGCGGAATCTCCGGTTTCAGAGCAGCGCGAAGCGGAAATATGCCAGCAGCTTGATCACTCAGGAGGCATGTCGGTTGGTGCATTGTCGGCAAAATTGACTTTTAAAGGTGTTCCATCACTGGTTAATGCGATGATTGACCGTGGTGTGCTAATAATTTCGGAAAAACTCGTTGAGCGCTACAGGGTCAGATACGAACCTTATGTGACTCTGATTCCTTCAACGCCTAAGCATATTCAAGAGGCTTTCAGCCTGGTTAAAGGTGCGAAAAAACAGGAAACCCTTTTGTTGGCGATGCTTGAGCTTTCCGGGGCTGTTCGTGGCAGTGCTGTTGAGGTGAGCAAGGCTGCGCTTCTTGATAGGGCGGGTGCCACATCCGCCATTCTTTCCGCATTGGTCAAGAAAGGTATCTTGCGGGTTTGGAAAAAGGAAATCAGCCGGTTTAAATTTTCTGGAGAGGCTTCCGGAAAGCTGCCAAGATTGTCGCAGCCTCAGCTTGAAGCTCTCGACAATATTCATAAATCGTGGCTATCCAAAGATGTTACCCTTCTTCATGGTGTGACTTCAAGCGGAAAAACGGAAATATACATCCACCTCATAAATTTTGTGTTATCCCGAGGCGACCAGACGCTGTTCCTGGTTCCGGAAATTGCCCTTACAACACAGCTTACCCGCCGATTGCAGGATGTGTTCGGAGAAAAAGTGGTGGTTTACCATTCCAAATTCTCTGATAACGAGAGGGTGGATATATGGAAAAAAATGTTGCATGACCCGGGTGCGAGGGTGGTGATAGGTGCTCGGTCGTCGCTGTTCCTTCCATTTTCCAGACTGGGGCTTGTCATTGTCGACGAAGAGCATGAGTCGAGTTATAAACAGTATGACCCGGCTCCAAGGTATAATGCCCGTGATGTGGCCATGGTGCTGGCCCGGATGCATGGCGCAAAAACGTTGCTTGGTTCGGCAACCCCTGCTGTGGAAACGTTTTATAAAGCGCTGTCGGGGAAATTCGGACTGGTGGAGCTGCCTGTTCGATATCATGATGTGAAGTTGCCGGAAATACGCATAATCGATATGAAGCAGCACCGAGCCACAGGTGCTGTGGCCGGTGCGTTTGCTGATGAAACACGTAAATGCGCGGCTGAAGCGATTGCTCGCGGTTCGCAAGTGATATTTTTCCAGAACCGCAGGGGGTATGCGCCATTGGCGAGGTGCAAACAGTGTGCCTGGACTCCTCGCTGTGAGCAATGCGATGTCGCATTGACATATCATAGCCATATGCAGCAGCTCCAATGCCATTATTGCGGAGCTGTGTATCCGCTCCCGAAGGTATGCCCGCAATGTAAGGAGCCGTCAATCGAAATTCTCGGTTATGGCACTGAACGTGTCGGTGAAGAGGTTGAAGCGGCTTTCCCCGGAGCCAAGATGCTTAGAATGGATCTGGATTCAACACGCAATAAGAATTCATATGAAAAAATTATTGACGACTTCTCTGGGGGAAAAGCCCGCATATTGGTCGGCACACAGATGGTCACAAAAGGACTGGATTTCGGAGGAGTAGAAATGGTCGGTGTGTTGAACGCTGACTCTATTATAAATTTCCCTGATTTCAGATCGGCTGAGAGGGCATTCAATATGCTTGAACAGGTGTCTGGCAGGGCTGGCCGTAGAGAGGGGCAAACGGGTATGGTCGTTGTGCAGACCTGGCAACCACAACATCCGGTCATCTCTTTTTTGAAGAACCATGACTACCTGGGGTTCTACAATCATGAAATACTTGAACGTGAGAAACTGTTCTATCCACCCTTTTGCCGAATAATATATATGTATGTCAAACACCGCGATCCGGCTCGACTGCGGACTATAGCCGACAGATATGCTGCGCGGCTTCGCCAATTGCTGGGGCGGCGTGTTTTTGGCCCTGTGGAACCGGCTGTAGGGCGTGTGCAAGGTCTGTATATACGCAAAATCATGTTGAAGATAGAACCCGCCGCATCAGTAACCAAAATCAAAGGGTTACTGAGAAGCACTTATATTGAGATGCTTTCGTTGGCTGAAGTCAAAGGCACGATGGTATACTATGATGTCGATCCCCAATAGATGGCGATTATTTAAACAGAATAACAGATAAATAACCAAATGATACACCAAGATTCAATGATAACAAGACATGAAAGACAGAAATATTGACCGTAGGACTTTCTTGCGCAGTATCGGGGCTTTAGGGGCTGGTTCCCTGGTGGCAGTAACCCCATGGCTATCTCATAAGGCCGTGGGTGCTGCCATAAAAACAGACCGTTGTCGCATAGGGGTAATCGGCGTAGGGTCAAGGGGCTGTTTCCACCTAAGCCTCTTGAGCAATATCCCTGCCGCAACAGTCACCGCCATATGTGACACATATCCGCCTTCTATCGAGGAGGCTCTGAAAATTGTGCCCCACGCAAAGGTTTATGGTGACTATCGCCGTATGCTTGAAGACCGGGAGGTAGATGCTGTGGTCATAGCAACGCCTCCCACACTCCATTGCCGGATTACATGTGATGCTTTTGATGCTGGCAAGGATGTGTTGTGTGAGAAATGTCTTGGGTTCACTATGGATGAAACCTACAGGATGTACCAGGCCTACCGGCATTCGGGGCGAATATTTTTTTCAGGGCAGCAAAGGCTCTTTGATCCTCGCTATCGCACGGCGATGGATATGATCCATTCCGGCACATTCGGCAAGATTGGAGCAGTCAGAACCTTCTGGTATCGTAATGGCGACTGGCGTCGCCATGTGCCTGACCCCTCATTGGAGCGGCAGATTAACTGGCGGCTCTACAGCGCGACCTCACGCGGGCTTATGACGGAGCTGGCATGTCATCAGCTGCAAGCCGGAACATGGGCTTTGCAGAAAATTCCTGAAAAGGTCATGGGCCATGGAGCGATAACCTATTGGAAGGATGGCCGTGAAGTGCATGACAATGTGAGTTGCATGTATATATTCGACGATGGTGTGAAAATGACTTTTGATTCTGTGATTTCCAATAAATTCTATGGCCTGGAAGAGCAGATTCTATGCTCTGAAGGCACAGTTGAGCTTGAGAAGGGAAAATATTATTTCGAGGAGCTGCCACCGGCTCCGGCCTTTCTACAGCTACTGAATGATTGGGAAAACCGGGTTTTCGATTCAATGCCATTCGCCGGAACCAGCTGGGCTCCAGAGACTGCCCAAAGTAATACAGGAACATTCATCACTGGAAGCCGGCCGAAAGGGGATGGGTCTTCACAGATGCTCGAAGCCTTTGTTGATGCGGTTATAACGCGTCGGCAACCGGCTTCAGTTGCAGAAGAAGGATATTATGCCAGCCAACTTTGCCTGATGGGCGATATGGCGATACGGGAAGACCGTGTGGTCTCTTTCCCGGATGAATATAAACTTGATTATCTTAACCATAAATCGCCGGTCGTAGGCAATGCAGATGAATGACAGTGTAATAACTAAACGTCGTAAAACCATAGAAATCTACACTTTGGCATCATGTTTCGTGGTTGCCTTTGCTGTTAACCTCTATGCCATAATGGTTTATTCGGCACCATATTCGGAGTTGTATTCTTCGATATTCTATGTGGTGGCTTTTGCTCTTGTGTTATATGCGGCGTGGTCGGTTATCCGGCTGGCTGTATATGGTGTTTTGATTATTTTAAAGAAATTCAAAGAATGACAACGAGAAGGAATTTTCTGAAAACAATCTGTTATGCCGCTGCAGGGGCGGCTGTAGGCGCGCGTCCGTTTGAGGCCGGAGCAAAAGCTTTCCCGGCTGCGAAATCACCTGATAAGGTAAAAGTGGCTTATATCGGAATCGGAAACCGTGGTGAACAGGTGATAGCCGATTTTGCCCGTACGGGAATGGTTGAGGTGGTCGCCCTGTGTGATGTGGATATGGGTGCGCCTCACACTGTAAACGCTATAAACCGCTATCCTCATGCCAAGCAGTATCGCGATTTCCGAAAGATGTTCGATGAGATAGGCGGTCAGTTTGAAGCGGTTGTGATTGCCACACCCGACCATTCCCATTTCCCGATTTCAATGCTGGCAATGTCGGAGGGAAAGCATGTATATGTCGAAAAGCCTCTTGCCCGCACTTTCCTTGAGGCGGAGCTGCTGATGGAGGCGGCCCGTAAACGTCCGCATCTCGCGACCCAGGTCGGTAACCAGGGGCATTCAGAAGCTAATTATTTCCAGTTTAAGGCGTGGCAGGATGCAGGCATAATAAAAGACGTCACTGCTGTGACGGCTCATATGAACAATCCTCGCCGTTGGCATGGGTGGGATGCGAAAATCCGTCAGATGCCTTCGGGGCAGCAGCTTCCGCCTGATATGGCCTGGGACGTCTGGCTTGGGGCTGCCCAATGGCACGATTATAACAAAGACTACCATCAGGGACAGTGGCGTTGCTGGTATGATTTCGGCATGGGATGCCTTGGCGACTGGGGCGCCCATATCCTCGATACCGTACATGAGTTTTTGGAGCTTGGCCTTCCTTACGAGGTTTCTATGCTCTATGCCAATGGCCACAATGAGTTTTTCTATCCCTTTTCGTCTACTATATTATTCCGTTTCCCGCAGCGCAAAGGTATGCCTCCGGTTGATGTGACTTGGTATGACGGACTTGACAACCTGCCTCCGCTTCCACGTGGATACGGACATTCCGAGTATAATGCCGATGTTCCGGCAACCAATCAGGGCGACACCCCGAAAGCAACACTTAATCCCGGTAAAATCATTTATTCCAAAGATTTGATTTTCAAAGGTGGAAGCCATGGCAGCACTCTTTCAATCATTCCTGAAGATAAAGCCCGCGACATGGCTGACAAACTTCCGGAAGTGCCGTCCAGCCCGTCTAACCATTTTGAAAATTTCCTGTTGGGGTGCATGGGTAAGGAGAAAACCCGTTCCCCCTTTGAGATTAACGGCGTTCTCAGCCAAGTGTTCTCAATCGGTGTGATTGCCCAGCGACTTAATACCCGGTTGTATTTCGATCCGCGTACCAAACAGATAACCAATAATGCTTTCGCCAATGCAATGCTGGCAGGTGTGCCTCCTCGTAAAGGCTGGGAGCAATATTATAACCTATAACCAATCATAGAAAATAACATTTCGTGCATATGAAAAAAATAATTGCATTAGCGACCCTCGCAGTCGTGACTCTTTCTTTGCAGGCAAAGAATTTATCAGCGGAAAAGGCTTTGGCCAAAGGAGAAACCTCCGGATACATCACAGCATTGTTACAATCGCGTGAAAATGCCACTCCCAACACTCTCACCTCGTTTGAAAATGCCGATGGATGGAAACTGCTCTGGAACGGTAAGACTACCGACGGTTGGCGTGGAGCGCGTTTAACATCCTTCCCATCACATGGATGGTCGGTTAAGGGTGATAACCTTATAATTGAATCTTCCGGAGGTGCAGAATCGGCGAATGCCGGCGACATAGTGACAGAGCGTCAGTATGGCAATTTTATTCTTTCTGTTGATTTCCAGATTACCGAAGGGGCCAACAGCGGTATCAAATATTTCGTAGATACCGAAATGAACCAGGGTGCCGGTTCATCAATCGGTTGTGAATTCCAGGTGCTTGATGATGACCGCCATCCCGATGCTAAATTGGGCGTGAAAGGCAACCGACAGCTTGGTTCGCTCTACGACCTTATTCCTGCTCCTGCCGATAAACCCGTTGACAAGACTGGTTGGAATACTGCAATTATAATTGTCAATGGCAATCATGTGGAACACTGGCTCAACGGAGTCAAACTCTTGGAATACGAGCGTAACAATCAGATGTGGAATGCTTTGGTAGCATATAGCAAATATCGTGATTGGCCCAACTTCGGCAATTTCGAAAAGGGGCATATCCTTTTGCAGGATCATGGCGATGAGGTGCACTACCGCAATATAAAAATTAAAGAATTGCCTTGATTTTCCGTATAATTCAGATTCCGGCTAATGAAGTCTGCTAATGTCAATTGCCTTTACAGAAAAATCAGTGATACAGAAACTGTATGCTATGGCCGTTTTGCGGCCATGCATACACGTTTCGACATCATGCTTTGGGGGGCTGGGTTATTACAGACTGCTCTTGGCGGGATTGTAGAGAATCTGTTTTCGGTGGTAAAATATGTTGAAAAGATGGCAAACCGCTTTGATCCAGCCAGTGATGTGTCGTTACTTAATCAAGGCGACGATAGAAGGGTTTCCACTGAACTGTTGCAATTGCTTGCCATATGCGAAGAAGGCCGGTTGCTTACTTCGGGATATTTCAACATCGGGGCAGGGGATGTTAAATATGACTTGTCGGGTGTTGCCAAAGGATATGTCCTCGAACAGATTCGCCCCTTGGTTTGTGCTTATGATTCATTGAATGTATTGGCGAGTGCAGGTAATAGTTCTGTTTTGGCTGTGGGGCATGCTCCCGGGCGGGATTGCTGGCCGGTGTCGTTGACGGTAGGGGGGCATCATGCCTTTGAACTACGCAATGAATGCCTCACCACATCTGGTGTTACCCGGGGAATGAATCCTCATATAATAAATCCTCTTACCGGAAGCTTGGTCGAGCGTTATGGTTTGGTTTCGGTTGTGACAGAAAATGCGGTGTGGGGAGAAATCTTGTCGACAGCACTTTTTGCATCTTCAACGACCGACAGGGAAGCTATATTGCAACGGATTCCCCACCGTGTGGCGGTGTTTGCTGATTCGTATATATAAGACAAAGGCGATAGGTTTGGGAACAGCCATGTTGTTGGCGGTCCGCGATACTGATAACTGTTGCATAATCTGTCGGTTTTGGCTAAATTTGCTCAACACTTTTGTGTGGTTACATTATTGTCGAATTGTAAAATTGATTTTGAATGCTTGCTTTTTCAAATATTAACCTTCTGATAGCTACGTTTATCGGCGGTTTGAGGGGATGGGAATGGATTATTATCCTGATAGTCATTTTAATCCTTTTCGGTGGTAAGAAAATCCCGGAACTGATGCATGGTTTGGGAAAAGGCATCAGAGGATTTAAGGATGGTTTGAAAGAAGTATCTGATGAAATCAATTCAGATAATCCGGAATCAGATTCCCGTAAGGGCTGAATCTCGATACTGGATTATGTCTGAGTATAGGTTTCGTTATGGATAAAAAATCCGGTAGGCAAGAGGAAATGTCGTTTTGGGAACATCTCGACGCATTGCGTGGAGTGATGTTCCGTGTGATTGCGGTGCTATTTGTATCCGCTGTGGCGCTATTTGTGTTCATGCCGTGGATTTTCAACAACATCATACTTGCTCCGTGTCGTAGTGATTTTATAGTTTACGGTCTGTTAGACCGGCTGGCACAGGCTCTTCCTGCATTGGGGCTTAACGATAGAATGTCAGATTTCAGAGTGGATCTGATAAACATCCGCCTGGCATCTCAGTTCTTGATTCATATGTCAGCCTCGTGTTGGCTTGCCTTGGTGGTCTCGTTTCCGGTTATTATCTATTTATTATGGGGGTTCATTAAGCCCGGATTATATGAAAACGAGCGTAAAGGCGCGCGAATGGCTTTTCTGTTTGGTAATCTGATGTTCTATGTCGGTGTATGTGTCGGTTATTTTATGGTATTTCCGCTGACGGTCAGGTTCCTGTCGGATTATCAGTTAAGTGAGATGATTCCGAACCAGATTTCGATTGACAGTTATATGGATACCTTCATAACTGTGGTGATGATGATGGGGCTCTTTTTCGAGCTGCCTCTTTTAGCTTGGCTTTTAGGGGGCATGGGGCTGCTTCATCGTAATTTCTTCAATACTTATCGTCGCCATGCAATAGTGGCTCTATTGATTCTCGCTGCTATAATCACACCGACAGGGGATCCGTTCACTCTATTTGTTGTGTTTGCCCCGATATATCTTTTGTGGGAATTCAGTGCTTTCTTGGTAAAAAAGGATGTTGTTAGTGAGGAGAGTATGTAGGTTGGGATCCATACCTGCCAAGTAATGAATTTTCCCTATATTGGGCTTTTTGTCGCATTTGCTTGCCGTTTCGTGCCTTAATTGGCTGTTACGGGAAATTTTCGTACCTTTGTAAGGTTAATAATGCACTTAATAATGGGCTTTTTTAAGACCGTTTCATCATATATACCCCGTTTTGTGGCGTTTATAATTTTGCTGGCAGTTGCTTTTGGAGCTGTGCAGGCAAAAGATTTTGTTGTCACACTCGATGCCGGACACGGGGGGCATGATTATGGCGCGATAGGAGACAAATCTAATGAGAAAACAATCACACTTGCTGTGGTGAAACAGCTCGGCCGGTTGATTGAATCAAATCTGCCCGATGTCAAGGTCGTGTATACCCGTGACAAGGATGTTTTCATCCCGTTGAAAGACCGCGCAGCTATTGCAAATAATGCGAAATCAGACCTGTTTATCTCCATTCATATAAATTCTGTTGATAAACGTAACCGCAACCGCCGGTCGATTGAGGGGTGTCAGGTCTATACACTCGGCCTTCACAAGACTGCAGAAAACCTCGCTGTGGCAAAACGTGAAAATGCAGTGATGGAACTTGAGCCTGACCATACCGAGAAATATGCAGGTTTTGACCCCAATTCGCTTGAAAGCGACATAGTTTTTGAACTGTCGCAATATAAAAGGCTTGATCAAAGCATTGAATTTGCCGACGCGGTGCATGGCGAACTGGTGGATGTTTCTGGGCGTGTTCCCAAAGGGGTGCGACAGGCGGGCTTTTGGGTTTTATGGGCAACATCGATGCCATCGGTGCTGGTAGAGCTTGATTTCATATGTAATCCGAAATCTGAAAAATATATGGCATCGGCCAAAGGGCAGAAAGAAATGGTTGAGGCTCTGTATAATGCTTTCTGCGCCTATTTCAACACATATGGTTCGCAGATAACCGGAAAGCAGCTTCCATTGGCAACTGCTATCGGCAAAGAGAAGCAATCTCGAAACCGGGCTGAAGAACCGGTTGAAGATGTAAGCGCTGAAAAACCGGAGGCAGTGGATAGGGAGCATCCTGGCAACAGGGAGTCTGTTAAGGGGATAAATGAGATTCCTGCCGGTAGCGACAATCCGGTTTATTATGTTCAGATTTTGGCAAGCAGTGTCGCTTTGCCTGCTAAATCAGCCGAACTCAAAGCGCTTAAAGATGTTGAGTATTACAGAGACGGTGGGTTCTATAAATACGCCATAGGTCCGGAGAAAAATCTCAATGATGCTAAAAAACGGCTTTCGCGTGTGCGTAAATCGTTTCCTGAGGCCTTCATAATAAAAATGGTTAATGGAAAACGTGTCGATTTCATAAAGCCATAAGTGATGCTGAGGCAACATTAAATAAAGGCAAATTCACTGTTATGGGATGGATAGGCGATGGAAAAACGTATTAATAAATTGATAACAACAAAAGAAATTTAGATAATAGGAGACATGAAACTAAAGAAAGAAGCAACAATAGGTCTGTGTGTGGTCATAGCCCTTTTCATGCTTTTCATAGGTATAAATTACCTCAAAGGCATTAATATGTTCAAGGCTGCGAACTATTACTACGCAACCTATGGCAATGTGGCCGGATTGCAGATATCTGCCCCTGTGACACTCAACGGATTTAAAGTCGGTTTGGTGCGTGAGATAAATTATGAATATAATAATCCCGGACATGTGAAAGTTGAGCTCAGCCTCGACCGAGCTTTGAAAATACCCACGGGGTCAAAAGCAGTTATTGAGCAAGACATTTTAGGAACCTCAACGGTGGTGCTGCATCTTTCGTCTGCCTCCACGTTTCAGGAAGTCGGTTCTGACATCGAAGGTGCGACGGCTTCAGGGTTGCTTGATAATGTATCACAAAGCCTGATGCCCAACATTTCTGCAATTTTCCCTAAAATTGATTCATTGTTGACTTCTCTCAACCGGGTGGTTGCCGATCCGGCGCTGACAGCATCAGTAAAACGGCTCGACGATATAACGTTGAATCTCGAGCAGACAATGCGGCAGCTCAATTCCGCAACTAAGACTCTGCCTCCTGTAATGGCTGATGTCAATGGTGTGACATCGAATCTTAAGACAGTAAGTGCCGATTTGGCAGACTTCTCGGCTCAACTGAAACAGATGCCTATTGATTCGACTATGAATAATATTCTCGTTCTTTCCGGGAACCTAAAGGCTCTTTCGGCAACCCTTAACGACCCGCAGTCGTCGTTGGGAATGTTGACCCATGACAGTGCGTTATATGATAACCTCAATAACTGCGCAGCTTCGCTCGATTCTCTTCTAATCGATGTGAAACGGAATCCTAAACGTTATATCAGCATAAAACTGCTTTAACCTGTCATACTTGTCTCTCTCCATATTTCTTAATTCTCTCTTCTGACTTCTAATCCTGAAAATATCTTACTTACTAATATCATCTGTTTTTTATGAATTTGTCGTTTAATATAGACTATCGCACCAATTGGGGCGAATCAATCTATATCACCGGAAATATTCCGGCACTTGGCAACGGAGACCTGTCTAAAGCTCTGAAACTCGATTTGTATGGTGAGCAGTTGTGGAAAACCAGAATTTCAATTCCCGACGAGACTCCCGGTTTTACATATTCCTATATTGTCCGCCACGAAAACGGCCAGGAACGAAAGGAATGGGGGAAAGGTCATATTTTCAATCCGGGAACTGATGTTAGGGATTATGAGATTTTCGACCGTTGGAGCGACTTGCCGTGGAACAAGCCATACTATTCGGTTGTGTATTCCGATTGTGTATGTAAACGTGTCAATCGAGCCATGCCGTCGGTTGCTACACCTGGCTCGCTCCTGTTCAGCGTGGAGGCGCCGATGATAGCGCCCGATGAAGTGCTGGCCATCAGCGGTTCATGTGCGGCGTTGGGAGCATGGGATGTGGAAAAGGCTGTTCTCCTCAGCGATGCGTATTATCCTTTATGGACATGTGCTGTTCCGATGGCTGGCCTTCCGGCGGAGTTTGAATATAAATTCATAATACTTAAAAAGGATTCACGACATGTCGTAGGATGGGAAAACGGTTCAAACCGCCGGTTTGAATTGCGTCCGGCAACGTCGGGCGGATGCATCATGGTCAACGGTTTGCGGTTCAACAACCCCAAACCGTTATGGAGGGCTGCAGGTGTCGCTATCCCTGTTTTCTCCCTTCGTTCTGAAGATGATTTCGGAGTAGGGGATTTCTTCGATTTGAAGAAAATGGTTGATTGGGCGGTGTTGACCGGTCAGCGGTTCATTCAGGTATTGCCTGTTAACGATACCACAATGACACATACCTGGACTGACTCATATCCCTATAGTGCCAACTCATGCTTCGCTCTTCATCCGATGTATCTCCGTTTGAGCGAGGTGGGCAGATTGTCAGACGGTTCCCGGCAGGAGCATTTCGATGCAATTGCACGTGAGTTGAATTCTCTTGAAGAAATCGATTATGAAAAGGTCAATGATGTTAAAGCTGAATATACCCGCGAACTGTTTGCTGAAATCGGCGCAAAGGTGGTGCGTACCAAAGAATTCCGGAGCTTCGTTGAAACAAACGAATCATGGTTGAAGCCATATGCGGCCTACTGCGTTCTACGCGACAGGTTCGCTACGCCTGATTTTTTTCAGTGGGGGGATTATGCAGTTTATAATCCGGAGATTGTTGATGCATTTGTGAAAGAAAACCGCGATGAGATTAATTATATCTACTGGATACAGATGCATCTCGCCAAGCAGATGCGCCATGTGCGGGAATATGCTCATGCCCATGGTGTTGCATTGAAAGGCGATATACCTATAGGTATCTCCCGCTATAGCGCCGATGCCTGGATTTCTCCACGTCTGTTCAACCTCGATTCCCAGGCAGGGGCTCCACCGGATGATTTTTCAGTGTTAGGGCAGAACTGGGGGTTACCCACATATAACTGGGATGAAATGAGCCTTGACGGATTTGCCTGGTGGAAGGCCCGGTTCCGCAAAATGGCCGAGTATTTCGATGTCTATCGCATTGACCATGTGTTGGGATTCTTCCGGATATGGCAGATTCCGATGACGCAGCTACACGGACTGCTGGGTGTGTTCAATCCTGCACTGCCGTTCACCCCTGAAGAGCTGCGCGCGGGATATGACTTCTGGTTAGACATTGACCTTCATACCACACCTTTCATCATGGATGGGTTCCTGGGCGATTTCTTTGGCGAATACACCCAGGAAGCACGTGAACGCTTTTTGGAGGATATCGGCTACGGGCGCTACCGTTTGCGGCCTGAGTTCACCACCCAGCGGCAAGTCTCCGATTATTTCGCTACCCAACCGGTCAACGATAAAAACACACGTCTATGCAATGCTCTGCAAGGTGTGATTGACCAGGTGCTGTTCATTGAAGACCCGTATCAGAAAGGTAAATACCATCCACGCATAGCGGCCCAATACACCTATACCTACCGCTCGCTCAACGATTACGAGCGTTGGTGTTTCGACCGTCTGTATAACGACTTCTTCTATCATCGTCATAACGATTTCTGGTATGAAAAAGCCATGTGGAAACTCCCCCCGGTTATCGATGCAACAGATATGCTCACCTGTGCGGAAGACCTGGGGATGATTCCTGATTGTGTGCCGGCTGTGATGCACACTCTTGAGATTCTCACACTCGACATACAGCGTATGCCCAAAGACCCGCGTGTGGAATTCGGCAACCCATACCATTATCCCTATTATTCAGTCTGCACCACATCTACCCACGACATGGGCGGCATTCGCCAATGGTGGGAGGAAAACCGTGAAAAGACACAGCGGTTCTATAATCAGATGCTTCATGAATGCGGCGAAGCCCCTGTGTTTGCCGAGCCTTGGATTTGCGAAAAGATTATCGACAGCAACCTCCAGTCACCCGCCATGCTATGCATCCTTCCATTGCAGGACTGGCTTGCCATCGACGGGCGTCTCCGCCGCGACAACCCCTACAAAGAACAGATTAACGTCCCCGCAGAATCTCGCCACTACTGGCGCTACCGTATGCATCTCACTCTCGAAGACCTCCTCTCCGAATCCCTCTTCAACAAGCGCCTCCACTCCATAATCACCGAATCCGGCCGTTAAATGTTGGCATACTGAAGAGGATATATAAAACAATCCCCGCATATGTGCTGTTTGAGATTGCATGTATGCGGGGATTGATGTAATGGATTATTTTACCACAACCTTATGAACGACTCCATTTATTTTCTTCAGATAAATACCTTGTGTGGGATTGGCAATCCTACTGCCTTGCAAATTATAATATTCAGCATCCCCAATTGAGTCAATATCATCGGTGTTTGTGCCGGGCTTTTCGATTCCTGCAGCCTCATATTCCTCAATATGCACAAAATCTCTCCATGCCGGGCTTTGCCGGTAGATTTCGGCACAACCCTCTGGCACCATAAGGCGGCATGTGTTCTTGTCAATCGGATGTTTATTCCGGTAATAATCCGGGCTGCAGAATTCAGTGAGAAACCTTCTGGTTGGATCTTCGAGATAGTCATATCCATATAACTGGTCATCCGTTGTCGGAGGGATTATATTCGGGCAATAAATAATCTTGAGGTTAGGGCAGTTATAAAAAGCGCTGATGTCTATGACCAATTGGTCATTCTGCGGTAGATGCAATTCTTCCAGATTGTAATTTCCGGAAAAGGTGTAGTATTCGATGCTCTTTAAACCATTAGGCAGTTTCAAAGTCTTCACATTAGTTCCGTGGAAAGCCGAATTTCCGATATACATCTTATCATTGCATTCGGGAAAAACAATTTCTTCCAGACTCCTGCAATTGACGAAAGAGGAGTGTTCGATGGTTCTGAGTTTTTCAGGAAAAACAACCGATTTCAGATGTGGGACGGCTGAAAAACACGCATTCATAATAGTCTCTAAAGATTTTGGGAAAATGACACTTTCAAGATTGCAATCGTAGAACATGCATGAATTTATTGTCCAGATTTGATCCGGAAATTCCACTGATTTTATCTCAGGAGTCATATTGATGTCTACGACCCGCTCTACGTCGTATGTTATATTTTCATATTCGATAGTGGAGGGAATGACATAGTGTGTGCCACCTTTTGGCAATGTAGGATGGTTTAGATTAATTGATACTGCCGGCCACGGATTGTAACGTGAATCTATCCACATTACCACCATTCCGTCAACTTCATGGAAATCCATGGGGAAGGGATAATCCGGCCCCAGTTCACTTACGTGAACCGCTGATAATTGCAATGAGCCAAATACTGTCAATACAAATGTGGTTAATAATATTTTATTCATATCAATTTAGTTTTAATGGTGAATATATCTGTTGCATATGGTGTGGCACGTTTCGAGGAGATTCTATTTGGCTACAATCATTTGAGCGGAAGCACGTGTTACGCCCCTTGTAAGGATGCTGGCAATATAATTGCCGTCTGCTAAGGAACTGACATCAATGCTTACAGATGACTGGTCATTTGCTACAGAGATTCGTCTGACGATATTTCCATTCCAGTCTTGAATCAGGAATTCTCTATCTAAATCGAAAGACGGAAGATTATGGCGTAGTTCTGTGACACTCCGAGCCGGATTAGGGGATATTGTAATTTCAGAGGGTGTTTAATAATGAATGTTAATATTCGGGAGCCGATTTAGCAGCATCGC